>Ga0172379_10005233_pt1 | contig 18306 bp, 15 predicted proteins | sample GrowelOW334metaG_FD_119756 | JGI IMG/M metagenome (GOLD analysis project Ga0172379, IMG submission 119756) | Groundwater microbial communities from an aquifer near a municipal landfill in Southern Ontario, Canada - Groundwater well OW334 metaG | ecosystem: Environmental > Aquatic > Deep...
AGAAAATGAGGGAAGAGATAGTATTGCCAACCAATCAAATTCTTCCTGCAATTGAAGATTTTGAAGATACGTTCAAAGGGTTGAATAGTGATGAACAAAGGTTTCTTGTGGTCGAATCGCTTAAAAAAATCCCTTCAAAAGAGTGCCTTTTATTGCAATTGTTTTATTTGGAAGGGAATAGCGTTGATCAGATAACGAATCTTACAGGATGGTCAGAAACCAATGTAAAAGTAATATTGCACCGGGCGAGAAAACATTTATTGGTTGTTGTGAAGACGATGATGGAAAGTGAACTTACATGGAGTAAAATATGAGCATAGAAAAGGAAGATAAATTCATCAAAGAGCTGATGGGTAAATCCGGGGTGAAAATGCCTTTCGATGATTTTGAAGAAAAGCTTATGCAGCAAATTCATAGAGAGGCGAAAACTTCCCATTCATTTTTGAAGGATGTCAAATTATCCTGGTTCTTCTTTGTTGTTGGGACATTGTTTGGATTGGTCTTAAGTATTGTTGTTGGAGAAATGAACAAAACCATTTTCGGTTTTCCGGCTCAAAGATTGGGTCTGGTCATTCAGGCCATAGTCGTAATTTTTTTATTGCTCCAGTTTGACAAATTAATCAGACTGACAAAAAAAAAGGACATTCTATAAAAGAAAATGGAGAATTTGGCTTTCATAGCTCCTTTTTGGTAATTTTATGCCAAGTTAATGTTGCACTTGAACTGAGAGTATTACTTTTATACCTTCAACACAAAGCAAACATCAAACAATAAAAGTTATGAAAAACAGAAGAGAGTTCTTAAAAATTTCGGCAACGGGATCACTTGGCATGATGCTTCTTAGTTCTGCCACAAGTTTTCCGGGTGTTTCGGAGGATAGTAAGCGTTTTGGCGTTGGCATTCAGCTATACACCATCAGGGATGCCATGACTGCCGATGTGCGCGGTACCCTTAAAAAAGTATCAGATATTGGCTACAAGAATCTGGAACTTGCAGGTTATTCAGAAGGGAAATTTTATGGCTTTTCTCCTTCAGAATTCAAGAAGATTGTCACCGATTTAGGCATGGTTTCGCTCAGCAGCCACTCTGCAGTTGAATCGAAAGGTATTACTGTTGAAAGCGCAAAACTTATGGCCGACGCTCATGCGGAACTGGGTGTGAAATATTGCATCCAACCATGGATCAACGATGAGGATCGGACCATTGAGAAATACAAAAAAATGATTGGCGACTGGAACAAAGTAGGTAAAATCATGAAAGGAGTAGGAATCCAGTTCGGCTATCACAACCACAATTTTGAGTTTGTCAAAATTAACGGAGTAATCCCTTATTATGATATTTTCATGCCTGAAATGGACAAAGACCTAATTACCATGGAGTTGGATCTATTCTGGGCATCAAAGGCCGGACAGGATCCGATCGCTATGTTCAAGAAATATCCAGGCAGGTTCCAATTGCTTCATTTTAAAGACATGCGCACCAATCAACCACCATTCTTTGAGGTGATTAAAGATGATATCTGCAGTGTTGGTGAAGGGGTTATCGATTTCAAGAAGATTCTGACTGCCAAAGAGACAGCTGGAATGAAATATCTTTTTGTTGAGGATGACAATCAGGGTAATGGAAAACCGTTTGAAGGGATTGAAACCAGTATCAAAAACATTACCACCAAGATTTTGAAATAAATTTTGCGAGTGTTATTAGATAGGGAGGTCGATTTCGGTCTCCCTTTTTTTGTGCTTCCACTTTTGTTCTGAAGTTGAAAAATGTTATACAGGAGAGATTTTCGTTTTTACCAAGGAGGTGTTTTATCTGAATGTATTTGGCAATTACCCCCATCCTGAACAGGGGGGTGTATTAAGAATAATTACTAATAATGAAGTTGGGTGGTAATATTCATCGCATATAAATGCATAATGTATATTTTTGTCGCCAATATGCATTATTAAAAATCCTTATTTTTATGATTGACAAAGGAGTAACTACATTTATGGTTCTGGCAACCAGTCTTGTCATGCTAATGACACCGGGCCTTGCATTCTTTTACGGAGGTTTGGGAAATAAGAAGAACATTCTGAACATCATGATGCAGAGTTTTGTCTCACTGGGGCTGACCACTGTTTTGTGGTTTAGTTTTGGATATTCACTCTGTTTTAGCGGCACCCTGGCCAACGGAACTGATTTCTTTGGTATAATAGGAAATTTGGACAAAGCTTTTCTACACGGAATTACACCTAAGACAATCATGCCAGGCAAGGCTTTCCCTGAATATATATTCTTTGCTTATCAGATGATGTTTGCCATCATTACTCCTGCCTTAATCACCGGGGCTTTTATCAATAGGGTAACTTTTAAAGCCTATGTCTTCTTTTTGATTTTTTGGCAGATATTTGTCTATTACCCCTTTGTACACATGATATGGGGAGGCGGAATTCTTCAGCAGTGGGGTGTACTCGATTTTGCAGGGGGAATTGTTGTTCATGCTACCGCCGGTTTTGCAGCGCTTGTCGCTACAATTTATGTTGGGAAAAGAAAAGGGGGCGAACATCAACCCAATAATATTCCATTGGTTGCAATTGGAACAACATTGCTTTGGTTTGGCTGGTATGGCTTTAATGCAGGGAGCGAACTCGATATAGATGATATTACTGTTGCTGCTTTTATCAATACAGACGTTTCTGCTTCATTTGCGGCGGTTACGTGGTTGTTGATTGAATGGAACAGCGGCAAAAAGAAACCCACCTTTATTGGATTGATGACGGGAGCCGTAGCCGGACTTGCGACCATAACCCCGGCAGCCGGTTATGTGACAGTAGGATCGGCGGCCATCATAGGGACAATGTCTGGTTTTGTATGTTATCGCGCAGTTGAATTTAAGAACAGCATGAAATGGGACGATGCCCTGGATGTTTGGGGGGTACATGGCGTTGGCGGTGTTTTTGGAACCATTTTGCTGGGGTTGTTTGCCACAAAAATGATCAATCCGGGCACGCCAGACGGACTGTTTTACGGAGGTGGGTTTGAATTATTATTCAAAGAGTTATCAGCGCTTTTGGTCGCTATAATTTGGGCAAGCTCTTTCACTTGGGGAATGCTGCATGCGATTGACAGGTTTGTTGAGGTCAAGGTAACTGACGCAATACAAAAAAATGGGTTGGATTTTCATATTCATGGTGAAACCGCAAGGGTTATTTAAATAAGCAGAATTATAATTATATTTGACTATCTGGAGGAAATATTCTCTTAGGATTATATTTATGTCATTGATATGATGTGAATTCACCAAATGTCGCATAAACCAATTAATTCAGCCATGGAAAACAATGATCGTCGTCAGTTCCTGAAAAAGAGTATGATCGGTCTTTCAGGGGCAGCGCTTATGCCAACGCATTTGAGTTTAGCTGCAGGTAAAGCCGATCATTCCGGCCTTCCGACCCGTCTGCTTGGCAAAACCGGCATAAATACCCCGTTAATAAGTATCGGTACAGGTAATGTTACCGGTACTGGCATCGTAAGGGCAGCCTATGATGCCGGGGTCAAACTCTTCTTTTCTGCCACCTATTACGGGGAAGGAAACAATGAAATCCTTGTAGGTGAAGGCCTGAAAGGTTTGCCCCGGGATTCTTATGTGATCGGAACGGCCGCTATTCCTGACGGAATTGATAAAAGAACAGGGCTCCTCTCAAGTTCATTCACTGCAGAATCGTATTTGAAAAAGGTTGAGGGTAGCCTGACACGTTTTGGACTGGATTATATTGATATTGTACTTTTCCCTTTTGCCGCGAAGAAAGAAACAGTTCAGCATGAGGCTGTTCTTAAAGCATTCGAAACAGCCAAAAAACAGGGCAAAATACGTTTTGTTGGTATTGCATCACACGGCGGTACCGTAGAAGCGCTTGATGCCGCTGCTGAAGCCGGCATATATGATGTGGCAATGATTTCCTATAATTACAAAATACAAAACCTTGAAGCTTTGAATGGATCAATTGCCAATGCTGTCAAAGCAGGAATGGGAATTGTAGCCATGAAAACCACCGCAGGTGTTTTCCGGGATAAGTCAGGACCAGCTGTCAACACAGATGCCGTTATCAAATGGGCATTGCAGAATAAGAATATTTCATCTGTTGTTTCAGGTATGACGACAGTAGATCAATTGAAGAAAAACCTCTCCATGATCAATAATCTGAAATTGACGGATCAGGAATTGAAGGACCTGAATCTGGCTGGTCTGAATGGAGAACCAACACTCTATTGCCAGCAGTGTCAGAAATGCCTTTCCCAGTGTCCGCATAACCTCGATATCCCTACCGTGATGAGGAGCTACATGTATGCCTATGGGTACAAGAATCCTGAGCAGGCCTGGCATACGCTGGCAGAAGCCGGATTGGCAAACAGGGTTTGCGATCAGTGCGATATTTGCCGGGTCAAATGCGCCTCAGGGTTTGATGTCAAAGCCAAAATTTCTGATATCGCCAGATTGAAGGATGTTCCGCTCGATTTTCTGCGGGTCTGATTTCATGGTAGGTCAGAATGTTTTTGGATGGATCGGATATTTGATTTGTCTAAACGCTGATTTTTGAATTTTCAACTTAATTCTGCGATCGGTATTCATTTGGTGTATACCCTGTCGCGTTTTTAAACAGCCTCGTAAAGTGTTGGGGATATTTGAACCCTAATTCGTAAGCAATTTCATTCACCGTTTTATCGGTATTAAATGCCTTGTTTTTGGCAATATCAATAATCTTGTTGTGAATGTATTCCTTTGCAGCTTTTCCGGTTTCTTTCTTAATCAAATCGCCAAAATAGTTGGCCGACAGATGGAGCGCTTCTCCAAAATAAGCCACAGAGGGCAATCCTATTTTTTGAGGTTTGTCAGATGAAAAATAGCCATTCAAAAGTTCTTCAAACTTTTCTAAAATGCCTTTGTTAGCATGATCTCTCGTAATGAATTGGCGGTCATAAAAACGTTCACAGTAATTCAGAAACAATTCAATGTTGGAAGTAATTAGTTTCTTGCTATGCTTGTCAATATTTTGTTGCAATTCGAATTCTATTTTTGAAAAGCAGACCATTACAATCTGCCTCTCGCGTTCAGACAAATGCAAGGCTTCGTTTGCATTGTAGCTGAAAAAGCTATATTCATCAATACTTTTGGCAAGAGAAGTCCCATGGATCAGGTCAGGATGAAACACCAAAGCATGTCCTTTGGGCTGATACACTTGTCCGTCAGTTTCAATAACCATCATTTGTCCGGGTGCAACAAAAACCAGAGTGCCTTCCTGATAGTCATAGTAATTGCGGCCATATTTTAGATCTCCGCATTTTACATCTTTCAGAAAAATGCAATACAAGCCATAATTTATCCGAACATTCTTTTCACCACCCCACGATCTTGGATTCGCTTTCGAAAAATCAATTACACTAACCAATGGGTGCAACGTTTCGTGATTATTCAAGGCATTGTATTCAGTTACCGTATCAAATCTGAAGATCCGTTCCATATCTGTTATCGTTTTTCTGAAGCAAATTTAATCATTCCATCATGGCTGTAACCATTCCAAAAGTGCAATCAGTAAAAATGGTAGAGGATTCAGTAATCTGTATACCAATGCCTGATTGGCAAGTTCTTACATTTGTCGAATAATAAAACACTAAAATGAGAAATGAGAATTACGATCAAAAACTCGCACGATTCGCCAACGCTCGCTTAGGTTGTAAGAAGTGTTCAAATCAGGTGTATTCCCTTCTTCTATTTCTGAGCGTTATTAGTCTAACCTCGTATGCCAAAAACAAAGAGAAACCATTGATTATTCGTGACCAGGGAAGCTTTGCCGTTGGCGGAACCGTGATTACGAATCCCGGTACTTTCAATCCATACAATCAAACCCCGGAGGGACAAACTTTTCATGGGGATCACGCCTATGTTTTTTATCAAATTCCGGTGAAAGCCCGCAAATATCCATTGGTAATGTGGCATGGCATCGGACAGTTTTCCAAGACTTGGGAAACCACACCCGACGGGCGGGAAGGATTTCAGAACATCTTTTTGCGCAAGCGTTTTCCTGTTTATCTGATCGACCAACCCCGAAGAGGTGATGCCGGTCGCAGTACTGTAGCTGGCACCATTAACCCAACTCCCGATGAACAGGGATGGTTTGGTACTTTTCGCGTCGGTATATGGCCCAACTATTTTGAGGGAGTACAGTTTTCGCGTGACACAGCAACGCTTAATCAGTATTTCCGCGCCATGACGCCCAGTATTGGGCCTATTGATGTGAATGTCAACACAAATGCTGTTTCGGCGCTGTTCATTAAAATTGGCTCGGCAATTCTTGTTACGCATTCACATTCAGGTGGCATGGGTTGGGCAACCGCCATCAAAAATCAAAATATAAAGGCTATCGTCTCCTATGAGCCGGGAAGTGGTTTCGTATTTCCCGAAGGAGAAGTGCCTGCACCCATACCCATGGCCGGAGGTACACTCACCGCTTTGGGGGTACCTTTATCTGATTTTTTGAAGCTTACCAAAATCCCGATAATTATCTACTACGGTGATAACATCCCCGATAAACCAATCGGTAACCCGGGCCAGGATGGATGGCGGGCACGTCTTGAAATGGCAAGGTTGTGGAGAGATGCCGTAAACCGGCATGGCGGTGATGTTACCGTAGTGCACTTGCCTGAAATTGGCATAAAAGGCAATACCCATTTCCCATTTTCAGATTTAAATAATGTTCAAATAGCCGACTTAATGTCGAAGTGGTTAAAATCAAAAGGGCTGGATAAGTGATTGTCAAATTAACGCTGTCAAGTCTATCGACGTTGACAGGTTAGGCACTGCAGACTTGTCAGCGTGCGAAGCTCCTGACAACGTCAAACGTTCGAATTAAAAATTAACTAAGACGGAAATAAAAAATGAAAATTAATATAAAAATCTATTTTTTGATAATCATGGCTACGTCAATAAGCTTCATTTCGTCAGCTCAAACCAAACCGACCAATCCTTTTGGTCTGGTTTACCGGGATGCCATTAATGAAAATGTATCAGGAAAGGTGAATATCCATCCTGTTACCTATAAACTGAATGGCATTGATATTTCTGCCAATATCTACACACCCGCCAACTACGACTCGTCGAAGAAATATCTGGTGGTGGTAGTGGCCCATCCCAACGGCGGTGTTAAAGAGCAGGTAGCCGGATTATACGCACAGCGTTTGGCAGAATCAGGTTACATCACAATTGCTGCTGATGCTTCGTACCAGGGAGCAAGTGGTGGACAGCCCCGTAATATGGATAAGCCTACCTTTCGAATTGAGGATATTCGTGGAATGGCTGATTTTATCACCCAATATGCAGGCGTGGACGCCAAACGCCTGGGCTTATTGGGCATTTGCGGAGGAGGGGGCTATGCATTGAAAGCTGCTCAAACAGACAAACGATTCATAGTTGTGGCAACTTTGAGCATGTTTAATTCCGGGGTGGTAAGGCGCAACGGATTCATGAATTCCGGACTGTCCACCATTCAGCAGCGATTAAAACAGGCTACTGAGGCACGTGCAATGGAAGCTGCAGGAGGGGAAGTGCGCTACGTTGGCGATGTTAAAATGACGGATGAGGAAATCGCTAAGCTGCCGTTTGATCTGTATCGCGAAGGTTTCGAATATTATGGCAAAACCCATGCACACCCCAATTCCACCTTCAGGTACACCATGAGCAGTCTGCTCGACCTAATGGAGTTTGATGCTGCCTCGAACATGGATTTAATCAATCAGCCACTTTTGATGATGGCGGGAAGCAAAGCCGACACCTATTACATGACTGACAGTGCATTCAACCTTGCTACAGGCACCAGGGAGAAAGAATTATTCCTGATTCCGGGAGCAACCCACATTCAAACCTATTATGTTCCTGAATATATCGCTCAGGTAATGAACAAACTCAATGAGTTTTTTGGTAAATATCTAGATGTAAAATGAATTAATAAATTATCCCTATGAAATACCCATGAGACAAATATCACACCAACCGAAAATGAATATGTGGGTATTCCATGTGGCAATTAAAAAACAAATTATATACACATGAAAACAACAATTCTTGGACTGTTTTTATTCATCTTAAGTGCGCAATTATCCTTCGCACAGAATTTTGCAACAAAGAGTTTCACGGCCTCAGAACAGGAAATAATTAATCTTTCAAAGGACAAGTGGCAGTGTATGTCGGACAAAAATTCAGACACCCTGGCAAATCTCTTTCACGAAAAAGCGGTGTTTGTTCACATGGGAGGATCCTGGGGGAAAGAACAGGAGATCAATATCATCAAAAGTGGCGGAATCTGGTACAAGAAAGCGGATATTCATGAGGTATCTGTAAATATAATTGATAATACAGCCATCCTTTTAAATAGAATCGATCTGTTAGCCGTTGTTGGTGGGAATGAAGTGACTAATCCATTTATGGTTACAGAAGTCTATGTGAAACAAAACGACAGTTGGAAATTAGGCTCGCTATCGTTTACCAGGCTGATGACACCTCCCGCACGTTAAACAATCAATTAAAACATAAAGATGAAAAAAACATTAACAGCTCTTGCCATCCTAATCAGTTGCAACTTACAAGCTCAGCAAACAGTCGTCAAAGATGGTTCAGCGGTGGGGCCTAAAGTTCAGACAGCCTCTGGAATCGTGCGCGGCATGAAGGACGGGAATGTAGATAGTTTCAAAGGAATTCCTTATGCAGCAGCGCCGGTTGGTGAATATCGTTGGCGTCCTCCTCAACCCGTTGCAGCATGGCAGGGAGAGCGAGATGCGGGCAAGTTTGGTGCGAATTGCGCTGCGGCAGGATGGGGTGGCCCTCCCGGATCCATTCAAGCGGGCTCGTCTGAAGATTGCTTGTTCCTAAATGTATGGAGACCTTCCGGAGCTGCAAAGAATGCAAAGCTGCCGGTTATGGTATGGATCCATGGTGGCGCCTTCGTGATGGGTAGCGGCTCCGGTACTGGCGTTGAAGGTCAGTTTGCCAGGCAAGGAGTCATCCTGATTACCATCAACTATCGCCTGGGGCGCCTCGGTCATTTTGCATTCCCTGCTTTGAGCAAGGAGCATCCGGAAGAACCCAAGGGCAGTTACGCCTTTATGGATCAGATTGCCGCACTAAAATGGGTGCAGCAGAACATCGCCGCGTTCGGGGGCGATCCTAAAAATGTGACCATTTTCGGTTTCTCTGCCGGTGGTGTTTCGATACATTCACTGCTTACCATACCAGCCGCACGAGATCTTTTCCAAAAGGCAATCAGCCATTCCGGCGGCGGCAGGGACGGGGTTTTGACGGGCAGGCCGATCAACCAAGAAAATGCAAGTCCTTACTATCCTGTATCAGCGGAAACAATCGGAATAAACTTTGCCCGCAAACATGGAATCGAGGGCACAGATGCGGCCGCACTCGCCAAATTACGCGCCCTGAAAGTTGAAGAGATTGTGGACGGAGGACAGGAAACGGATGGTCAGGGAGGTCCGCGTATCTATTCAGGCCCGATTCTCGATGGGAAACTGGTTGTTGAGACTTCCGAGAGTGCCTACAAGGCAGGCCGGCAGGCACGCGTTCCGCTCATGATTGGGAACAATAGTGCGGAAATAGGTGGAGGCTTTGTGAATGCCAGCAGTTCAAAGGAAGAACTGTTTTCAAAGTTTGGGGAACTTAAAGATGAGGCAAAAGCCGCCTATGATCCTGATGGGAGCAAAGAATTCGCTGAGGTGCAAACAAGCTTTAATACGGACAAGGTATGGGCAGAGCCTGCACGGTTCACCGCAAGTTCCTTTGCTGCCGTTTATGAACCCGCTTACATTTTTCTTTTCTCTTACGTACCTGCTTCCATGAAGGAGCGGATGAAGTTTGGTCCTGCACATGGAACCGATATTTCATTTGTTTTCGATAACCTGGGAAGAGGAGGTTTCGGACCGACTCCGCCCCCTCCAACACCCGAGGACAAAGAGGTAGCCAAGATGATGAACGTCTATTGGGTAAACTTCGCCAAGACTGGCGATCCGAATGGTAAAGGTCTGTCGAAATGGCCCGTTTACAGTCCCAAAAAGAACGAGATCCTCGATATCCAATCCGATGGCAAACCGGTCAGTAAACCTGATCCAAGGAAAGCGAGACTGGATGTGATTGAAAAGGCAGTGAACATGGGAGATAAACTACAACCAAATGGCATTTAAGAAGTTTATAAAACCGCTAATCGCAAAATTGCTGGTGATAGTTGTTGCAATAGGTAGTCTTTCTCTTCATCTTAACGCTCAAAATAAAATGAGTACCGACCAGCAACTCACTGCAAAGCAGCAAAGTATTGTTCCGATTGCAGCATACGCAGCCAAAGGCGAACTGCAAGCATTAAAACCAGCACTGAATAAAGGATTAGATGCCGGATTAACCGTCAATGAAATCAAGGAAGTACTTGTTCATCTGTACGCCTATTGCGGGTTTCCGCGCAGCATCCGGGGATTGCAGACTTTTATGGAAGTGCTCGACGAACGAAAAGCCAAAGGAATCAACGATAAAATAGGCGCTGATGCATCGGCAAGAAAAGAAGAAGCCAGCAAATACGAACATGGTAAAAAGGTGTTGGGTGAGCTTACCAAAGCGCCACAAGACAGACCTTTGTCAGGTTACTCAGCATTCGCTCCTATAATCGATACTTTTCTGAAAGAGCATTTGTTTGCTGATATTTTTGAACGGGACGTTTTAACCTACGCTCAACGGGAATTGGTAACTATCTCAGTGCTTAGTTCCATTGGTGGTGCTGAGCCTATGCTTCGTAGTCATTTATCCATTTGTCTGAATGTAGGTTTAACGACGAAGCAGTTGACTGAATTTGTGGACATCATTCAATCGACCATTGGTGAAAAGGAAGCAAAAGTTGCACAGATATTTTTAAATGAAGTACTGAAAAACAGGCAATAATCGAACTCAAAAAAGTATCAAAATGAAGTGCAATTTAAAATTCAGCCTATTATTTCTGACGATTTTATTCGTTGCCTGTACAAATAAGCAACCAGAAACAGCCAAACAAAAAACAGAACCTACTTTTCCAAAAGGAGATAAAATTACCAACAACAACTTTACGGGTACTGCATGGTTACAAATGCTTATAACCAATGACAGCACCTATAATACCTCAATTGGCAACGTAACCTTTGAACCAGGTGCAAGGACCAACTGGCATAAGCATCCGGGTGGACAAATACTCCTGATAACTGACGGCTCGGGTTATTACCAGGAAAGGGGCAAGACTGCTCAACGAATACAAAAAGGCGATATTGTAAAAATTCCTCCAGATACAGAGCACTGGCATGGAGCAGCTCCCGACAATGGACTTGCACATATCGCAATAAGTCCCAAAACCAATAAAGGAAGTGTGGTTTGGCTGCAACCTGTTACCGATAAAGAGTACGGCCTGATTGGGAAATAATACACCTTCTGATAAGTCTATTGAGATTCAGAAATATTCGATTTTCGTAACTAACCATTTGCTTCTAGTTATTTCCCAGGGTATTTCTGTTTGATATTTGTATCATCATTAAAAGCATAAAATCATGGAAACTAAAATTCACAAACGTATATTAGGAAACAGCGGCCTGGAAGTTTCAGCGATAGGTCTCGGCTGTATGGGAATGAGTTTTGGCTATGGGACAATTTCCGATGAAAAGGAGATGATCTCCCTTATTCGGTCGGCTGTTGAAAGTGGAGTTGCTTTTTTCGATACGGCTGAAGTGTATGGCCCTTACATCAATGAAGAGCTGGTGGGCAAAGCGCTCGAACCATTCAAAGGCAAAGTGGTAATTGCCACTAAATTCGGATTTAATTTTCAGGATGGTGTAAATACAGGACTCAACAGCCGTCCGGAGAATATAAAGAAAGTTGCAGAGGAATCGCTGAAACGTCTCAGGATTGATGCCATTGACCTTTTCTATCAGCACCGTGTTGACCCGAATGTACCTATCGAAGAGGTTGCAGGCGCCGTGAAAGACCTGATTCAGGAAGGGAAAGTGAAATATTTCGGACTTTCAGAAGCGGGGGTCCAGGTCATCCGCCGTGCCCATGCCGTGCAACCTGTAACTGCCTTGCAAAGCGAATATTCGTTGTGGTGGCGCGAGCCGGAAGACCAAATCATTTCAACACTCGAAGAATTGGGGATCGGTTTTGTGCCATTTAGTCCGCTTGGCAAGGGTTTCCTCACAGGGAAAATGGATCAGAACACTACTTTCAACAGCAAAGACTTCCGCAGCACCGTCCCGCGTTTATCCCCTGAAAATCTGAAAGCCAACATGGCATTTGTAGATTTGGTTGTAGCAGTTGCACTACGCAAAAATGTTACCCCTGCTCAAATTGCGCTCGCATGGATATTGGCGCAAAAACCTTGGTTTGTCCCGATTCCGGGCACGACAAAATTGCACCGTTTAAAGGAGAATCTTGGAGCCGCAGCAATAGATTTCTCGGTTGACGAACTTCAGGAAATTAACTCCGCTTCATCAAAAATTGCGGTGCAAGGTGATAGATATTCAGGCGGTAGCTCGAAATTGATCAATCGATAGTTAAATATCCCATTGCTAAAGTAATCCTTCTTTTTTTAGCTTATATTTATAGTCCAATTAGGAATCATTATCTAATTTCAATTAATATAAGAAATATGAAAGCAACAAGAATCCTTTTTTTATTCTTATTGTTCGTTCCATTGATATCTCAGGCAGGAGAAATTTATGGCACAATAAAAGGTGATGACGGAAAACCGTTGACCAATCAGGTTGTGCAAATAATGCAAAATGATAAGGTCTTGGGCAACGCAAAAACTGATGCAAACGGCTACTTTACGGTTACAATAAAGGAGGTGGGTAAATTTAATCTTGGAGTTGTTGGATACAAGGATGCCGGTTTTGAGGTTTTTTCTTCCAACAAGTCAACACGTTACAATTTGTTGATGAATAAAGTCGGTGACAAATGGATACTGAAGAGCCTTTAGTCCCCAAAAAGGAAAAGCGGGACACGTGGGACAAGATAGAAATTATCTTGCATCCTATTGGTGGGCTGATCACCGCCCTGACAATTGCATTGGTCAGCTATTTTGGTTCTGCATATCTGAACAGCAGACAGAACAACGATTCGAAAATCAGGCTCTACACCGAATTGATGAGCAGTCGGGAGCAATCAGAAAGCGCCCTTAGGAAAGATATGTTCAATTCTATTCTGGGCACAATTTTAAAAGATTCCCACTCATTGGATGAAAATATTCTGCAACTCGAACTGCTGGCCTATAATTTTCATGAATCGCTCAACCTGATGCCGCTTTTTGTTTACCTGGACAGGCAAATTGCCGCAGAAAAAAACATCCAGCTCAAAGAATTGTACCGGAATCGATTGTATAAAATGGCTGGGGATGTTATTTCAAAACAAATTTCGAGCCTCGAAGGAGCTGCTACCAGGGAGACCATGTTTATTACTTTCCAGGGTGATTCGGTCAAGTATAAACCAGGACAATCACAGAAATTTACAATTGATTGGAAGGATTCAAAGGTATTCTATGACACAGTCAGGGTGGGTAATACAAACAATGTGTACAAAAGGGTCGTATTTCTAAAAGCTTTGGGATACAATGTGGATGAAAAAAGGGTTGATGTAAGATTGGATATTGAGACCTCAATAAATGATAAGTTTATTAACATGGTGACACAGGAATTCACGATAGATTACTTTCAGTTTCCAATGATTGACAATACCCGACTTTCCAATGATATGCGTTGCTCCGTAGTGATGCGCGATTTCGATTTTCCCAATTTTGTCGAAGTGGATATCCTCTATTTCCCCGGTTCCCATTCCAGCCTGAAAGAAAAACCTTATTATGACGAAGTTGTAAAGAAGCTTTTAATGGACCAATAGGCGCAAAAGCATCTTTGGTTTTTATTTAATTTGACTGTGTTTCAAATTGTCCATGCCTTATTTCCATCTTCGAACAGTTCCGATTATCTGCCTTTAACAGCAGCCCCTGATTAAATTCAATTTTGCACTGGATGGGCATAAGTATGTTTTCATGAAAATATGTTCATAAATCGCTAACATCAGCTAAACCGACCCGTGTGGAGGTCAGCCTCCAATACATGCTGAAGAACATAAAATATATCAGTAGAAAAATATAAAAAATATTTTTTTATTAAATAAATTTGTTTAAAAGAAAGAATTCCCTTACTGGATATCCGCCAGCTTTCTTGATCTAAACTGCTCTAAACCATGTATATCGTGTTCTCGATATGTGCTGATTTGCTTTTCGGTCGATTGCATCGATCCGAAAGGCTAAAAAATCAAAAAACTTTAGTATTCGGCCAAATTTTCCCTTGTATGCTTTGCCTGTAGCTACCTGATTTAGGCATTTTTTGAATATGAATATTGATTCCATCTACAATAATTTCATGCTTAAATATTGTCAAATTAAAAAAAATCAAATGAGAACTTTAGTAAGGCTTTTTACAGTTACCATTCTTCTGTTATGCATTCAAGAAATTGGCATGGCACAGTCTCTTGATGACCAGTCCAAGGTTTTACAAAAATGCTTTGACCAGACGGAATTGCAGCCGTATTTTCCACTTGACAATGTTGGGAACCCTGATCAAGTGTACGTGATGCAATATGGTATTGCTTTCCCCACTGGTTTGAATGTAACAAAAGCAGGCAAACCTGTTCTTTTTATCTCCCGTGAAGAGATTATTCAGAACAAAATAAAATCATACTTCATTTTCCGAAGTTTTGATATTACTGCTGGTGTAGCCAAGGCCTACTTTAATTATTTCTATTCATTTGACTATACTACCAATCAATTTAAGATGGTGATGGTAAATATTGAACTGAATAAGATAAATCTGGATTGGAGTGTAATAAATATTAAGATAGAAGGAGATACAAAATGAAAAAGTTAATCATTCATTTCAGAATGCATTTTTGCATACTTGCGATAATTGGTTCTTTTGCATTTTTGCAATCAGCAAATGCACAATTAGCCAATTATGGTTTTGAGACAGGCAATTTTATCGGATGGTCTGCCTCCTCCGGAACCACTATCTCATCAGGTACATCATATAATCAGTGGACAGTAAACCCGGCAGATTCCTATATGGCAAGGATTGATCCAAATTCAGGTCTGTATCGGGCCGCTGTGGAAACAGCTCTGGGATTGCAATCTGGCTCATTAGTAGCTTCAAATGCATCACTGTTCAATTCAACAACCAATTTTGCTACCTTGAAGCAACAATTTGTTTTATTGGCTGCGAATCAAATAGTTTCAATTTATTGGAATTTTATTGCCAGGGATTATGCGCCCTTTAACGATGGGGCAATCGCAACACTAGTTGGACCATCCTATAAGCAAATCAAACTCTTAGCCGTAACTGCCAATGCCTACGGTGATGCCGGAGCAATAGTAACAGGGAGTTATGGTAGCGCTGGATGGCATAAAGTATCGTTTACTTCAGGAACAGCCGGTATCTATACGCTTGGATTTGCTTCGTTTAACACAGGTGATCAAATCCTGAGTCCAATATTAATCATTGACAATGCTCCTGGTGGCAATTTCCAACCCGGTCAACCGATTATTTTGACTACTGCTGTTAGTTCTGTCGGGACCAATAGCGCCGTTTCCGGAGGTAATGTAACCAGTGACGGAGGGGCAACTGTAACTGCCAGAGGTGTATGCTGGAATACTACCGGCTCTCCAACTGTAACTGATGCACATACCAATAACGGCACAGGCTTAGGTTCGTTTACGTCAAATGTAACCGGACTTTTACAGGGAGCAACTTATTATTTAAGGGCATATGCAATTAATTCCGCCGGAACGGTCTATGGAGGACAAATAGCATTTACGACTATTAATCCCATTCCAGCCAACCCCACTTCAATATCAGCTTCTGCCAATCCAATTTGTAATGGAACCTCAACACAACTTACCGCAAATGGAGCGCTTGGTACTGTATATTGGTATACAGGAAGCTGTGGAGGTACTTTTGTAGGAACCGGAAATACAATTAATGTAAGTCCTGGTGTTACTACAACTTATTTTGCAAGGAATTATAGTAATGGCCTTTATAGTAATGGCTGTGCTTCAACAACTATTACTGTAAATTCAATCCCAACTATTACCGGGACAACACCAGCTTCCCGTTGTGGAACAGGAACAGTGAGTTTAGGAGCATCTGCCTCAGCTGGAACCATCAATTGGTATTCAGCATCTTCAGGTGGTCCATCACTCGGAACAGGCACATCGTTTACTACACCTGGTATTTCAACTACAACAACTTACTGGGTTGATGCGAATGCAAACGGATGTACAACTGCTTCCAGAACTGCCGTGACAGCAACAGTTAATGCCATCCCGGTCATTAACTGTCCTTCAAACATCACAGTAAATAATACCCCCGGGCAATGTGGAGCAAATGTTAATTTCCCTGCCGCCACCGCAACGGGAACGCCAACTCCGACAATAACTTACTCCCAGGCATCAGGCAGCTTCTTCCCGGTTGGAACCACTACGGTTACAGCTACAGCTACCAATAGTTGCGGAAATACTTCATGTACATTTACAGTTACAGTAGCAGATATTCAGGCACCAGTCATCACGTGTCCAGGAAATATTGCAAAAAACAATGATCCGGGACAATGTGGTGCAAATGTTACATTTGTGGCCACTGCTACTGATAATTGTAGCGCTTCTATCAGTTACAGTCACCAGCCGGGTAGTTTCTTCCCAACCGGTAGTACTACAGTGACAGTTACAGCAAAAGATCCTTCCAATAACACTTCCACCTGTTCTTTTGTGGTGACGGTTAACGATACAGAATTACCAAATATCTCCTGCCCATTCAATATTACGGTGAATACAGCTCCTAATGTATGTGGTGCTGTGGTTAATTATGAAACTCCTTCGGCAACTGACAACTGCGGGGGGGGGGCACTACCAACCAGCCTACCTGGTTATACATATAAGGGAACACATGAAGGGCATTCCTACTTCTTGTCGAATACACAAGTTACTCCTGAGGTGGCACATGCGAATGCCATAGCAACAGGAGGGCATTTGGCAACTGCCAATGACCTGGGGGAAAACCAGTTTATTGCAGGTTTTATTGCACAGCGAATCTGGATTGGATTTACTGACCGTGATGTTGAAGGTACCTGGAAATGGATCACCAGCGAACCGGTGAATTATACTCATTGGGCACCTGGCGAGCCAAACAATGCGGGAAATGAAGACTGGGCGGTTATAAACTGGTCAGGAACAAATCCTGACTGGAATGACTTGCCATTGACATCCGTAGCATATTACGCAGTTGAATTTGATGGAGGAACCTTACCAGCTCAACTCGTTTCAGGTCTTCCAAGTGGAAGCACTTTCCCGGTGGGCGTAAATACTGTTACCCATAGAGTTGTAGATCCTTCAGGCAATGCAGTTGAATGTTCGTTTACAGTTACTGTAGTCGATAATCAAGCACCAACAGTTTTAACCAAAAACATTTCCGTTCAATTGGATAATGCCGGAACGGCATCCATTACAGCTGATCAGATTAATAACGGTTCTTCCGATAATTGCACAATTGCTTCAAAGGTAGTCTCCCCATCTACTTTCAATTGTAGCAATGTGGGAACCAACAACGTGATCTTAACTGTAACTGATGTTAATGGCAAAGTTTCAACTGGAACAGCTGTTGTTACTGTACAGGATGTAACCAAGCCAACGATCACCGATGTGGCTGATAAAACAGTCAACTGCCAGGACGATAATACTTCTGTGGCAACTGGCGTTGCAACCGGAACAGACAACTGTGGTCCGGTAACCATCACTCAGAGCGAAACAAGCACCAAGGGAACTGATCCTTTACTGGCTAGCTTCTACAACTACGTGATCACACGTACATGGAAGGCTACCGATGTAACCGGTAACTTCTCAACTTCGGTTCAAGTGATTACAGTACAGGATGTAACCAAGCCAATAATCACCGATGTGGCTGATGTAACAGTCAACTGCCAGGATGATAATACTTCAGTTGCTACAGGTGTTGCAATCGGAACAGACAACTGTTCACCGGTGACCATCACCCAAAGCGATGTCAGCACTCAGAACGCTGATCCAGCAGTTGCCGGACATTACAACTATACCATCACCCGTACATGGAGAGCTACCGATGTAACAGGTAACTTCTCAGAATCTGTTCAGGTGATCACGGTACATGATGTAACCAAGCCAATAATCACCGATGTGGCCGATAAGA
>Ga0172379_10005234_pt1 | contig 18306 bp, 30 predicted proteins | sample GrowelOW334metaG_FD_119756 | JGI IMG/M metagenome (GOLD analysis project Ga0172379, IMG submission 119756) | Groundwater microbial communities from an aquifer near a municipal landfill in Southern Ontario, Canada - Groundwater well OW334 metaG | ecosystem: Environmental > Aquatic > Deep...
AGCAGCGGTAGTACCAAAGGCACGACCAGTCGCAGCAACGGTGATTGTAGTTGCACCAGCAACTGTAGCAACCAACATACGTTCACCAGTTCTAGCGTTCATGATTGTGTCGCCAGGGGTGAAGATGTAAGCTGAACTACTACCAGCACCTGTAACAGTGATAGTAACGGCACCAGAAGCGGCATAAGTACCACTCACACGCGCATAACGGCCACCGTAGAAATCCTCGAACCAACCAAACTCGGGGTTTCCTGTAGCTTCTTTGAGCATACCCATTCCAGTCCAAGCTTTGCCGTCCCACACTTTACCTACGTTAGTAAGCAAAGATACGAGAGGATGCTTATTTGGTTCAAGAAGCATGATTTTGTCAGCTACTTCAACGATAAGACGTCCTTCAGCAGACGACACAGCGGTAGAACGAGCTGCGTTTCCAGATGCGTTTGTCACGACACCTTGGTCGTGAGTAGGCTCTGTATAATATGGAAATTTAGGCATATAATTACCTGTCTAATAAATTTTAGTGAATTATATGCTCACGAAATAATTAAGAATTTGGGTTCTTATGACTACTGATAAGGGAGTCAATAATATTTTGGTCTCGAACAATAGATGAACCCTGTGACTGACCGCCTCCAGCATTCGCCGCGAAGTTTTTAGCTTCTTCGGCTGCCTTCTCTTCTGCTTCTTTTATAGACTGTTGGGTATATTTCTTACCCTTAACAGCATGGTAAGCAATTTCGATATCGAACTGTTCTGGATGTTCATCAAACCATTTGTCGATATCCACGGCATAGTCTTGGTAGTCCGTAGTGTTCTTGATAAAATTATTAGTCTTATTTTCGAACTCTCTGCGTTCCTCTGACTCAGTAAGAGCTTTATTTAAATTTTGCTCTGACTTTGTCAATCTGTCTACCACTTGGCCAACTTTTTCTTCTACCTTTTTCATAATGAGTTCTTCAATTTGAGCAGGTGAAGTTTTGTCGTATTGTTCTTTTCCAAGTTCTTTCTTTACTTGTGCATGAGCATCTGCAACTTGAGTTGCATCTTCGATTTTTACCTTACCTTCCATAACGGATTGAGCAAGGTTCTTATCGATTTTACCAGCCATGATAGCCTCGATAACTTCAGGCTGACTTTCGAGTTTTTCGATAAGTGGAGTAACAACTTTTACGAAATTGCGCAAATCGCCAACTTCTTCACTTTGTTCTCCAAATTTACGTGAGAGTTCTTCATAATCGTTTTTGTAGTCTTTGGAATCAACACCTTTTTTATCGTTTGGCTCCCCACTAGACCCCGTTTGCACTTGCGCGCCACCGTTGGCCTGCGGACCAGGTTGAATTAAGGCGTCTACTCCTTGACTAGGAGTTTGAGTAGTATCACTCATATAATTTCTTCATAGTTAATTACCTTTTCAGGTAAAATAAACAAATTTGTCTATTTTATTATTCTTCGTCTGATTCCCTCATTACTTTTTCTCGGCGTCTGGATAAATTCTTAGCGATATTGGTTAGGTCGACCTTATCTTTAACCGCATCGCCATTTTTCTTTAACCTTTCGCCGATAGCATTATGTATCTTTTGGGAATCTGCTATAGCTTTTTTGTCTTCTTGTGTGAGCTTCATATATTTATAAATTACTTATATGTAGTAAATTTTTTATTGAAATCTTTTACAAGTCCTGGAGTTGGATTGACCACTTCTCCTGTTGCCTTGTTGATAGCATGTCCAGCCTTCTTGGCTCCTTTAATAAATTTTTGCATTTCTGCACTAGTTTTTTTTTGCTCTGCTATCTTGCGCGTCTGGTCTTGGACATATTCGCGAGCTTTCACCATGTTGCCCGATTTGACACTGCCTTTAATAGTGTTAAAAGCTTTGTCAAAATTCTTTGCGCCCATGATACCTTCTGCCATTCCAGCCTTGCCCATCATTTTGCTTGTAAGACCCCATTGACCTTTTGTTGCTTTGATAGCACTTTTAGCTCGTGAGGGGGCAGACATAACGTCTGAAGCGACATCAACTGCTTTCGACACGGCTCGTTTAACCCATGAATTTTTCTTTGTTGCTGTTGCCATACCTCTTTTTTAAGATTTTTTTTATTTCTTTATTCTTGCGTCTACGAGACGAGATATCGTCTTTCAGTCTACCCTCAGATTTAGAGACATCGGTAGAACGCGCGGTCGTGTCGTAATTATTTTCCATACTATTTTTTAGCGGCTTCAGATGTTTTGGAACGTACCATTGCCTGCTTATGTTCTTTCGACGACTTGACTTCTCCACTATAAGACTTCCCATCTTTATAGCAAATACGCAAATATTTCCCAGGCTTTGGGTTTATAGTTCTTACTCTCCCACCGTCTGAAACACATTTTAAAAAATCCGCTGGCATACTAATAATCCTCTTCCTTGTCTTCTTTTTCTTTTTTATTAAGACAAGCAATTTCCTTTATTTGAATATCCCACGTCTCGCGACTTTCACCCATATTTTCATTAAGAGAATGAGAAGTTATTTTTCCCTTTACCAGGAGTAGAACCTCGGATTCAGCGTCGTAACCTTTAAGTTCTGGCGCGTTCTTACTGTTAATATATAGACTAGGATATATGACACCATTTGACATATCAGGAGCGCAACACATGTCTTCATTCTTTTTACGTTTGGGTGGCTTGTATCCAGCGTTATGTAGTTTGACATTTTTAATTATGTCAGAAACTATTTTTCTTTTCTCTGTTTTTTCCATAGAGTTATAGTAACCATTATGCATTATAACATAAGTCCCTATTTTTTTTGTTCATCATTGTTTGTGTTTGCTGCTTCACCGTTTCTTTCCGCAACTAATCTAGTAATTTCCTCTTCCAAATAATACAAACCCTGCCTTATACCTTGGATTCTACACATTGTAGTTGGGTCTTTGAAAGGGTCGATTGCAATAAGAGAATTTATTACAAGCGCGTCTTTCTCTCGAGCGAATTGTCTAATCGCTTTCCAGAAAATACTATTTGATAACTCGAGGAAGTATTCCTTCATTAATGCTTCGGATAATTCCTCGTCTCCCATGCTGACTTTTTGTTCTTCTTGATTCATATAAATATATTATTATCTTTGAATATTCATAGCCCTGTTAGCGATATTGCCTTCTGGCGTATATGCCGTATTTACAGGGATGTTTGTGTTGACCTTGCCTGTTCTATTTAATCCTCGTGGGTTCGTAGTTGCTCCTCCGCCTATCTTTGGAGCTGTCGGAGGCAAGCTACCAGAATTTAGCAGGTTAATCGGGGCCGCGGCCTCACTGAATCCAGACCTGTTACCCAAAAGTGCCACAGCTTGTTTAACAACATCCGCGGGTATCTTACCGCTCGAGATACCGCCTGGGAGTAACTCTGTACTAGCCTCTTGTGGAGCGCCAGGTGGGAGCATGCCCATGACTTCTGGTGGAACACCTTGCTGACCTCCAGGCATTTCTCCCAACATAGGTTGCTGTGGTTCTTCAGGTTTAGCGATGGAATCAAGATTCCAACTCCAACTCTGCAATACTTTAGAGGTAAGTTTCCTTGGGTCAACAAATGGCAAGCTGACAAGCAATTGGAACAAATCCATGCCTTGCTTCTTATCAATGTCATTTTTACCAGCAATTGAAGGTATAACAGAAGCTTTGTAATCGAACATACCCATCAAATCATCCTTCTCTATCAATGGAAATAACTCATTACCATCCTCACCAACGATTCTGATAGTCATCGACTTAGAATAGAACTGTCGATACATTGTTATCCAATATCGCAACATCATCGCGTAAGCGTCTCCTAAATGGTTAACAAATAGTCTCACGCGCTCAAGAGTTGATTCTCTCAAATGCCTAATTTCAGTAGCACTTGTCGAACCGCCACCACCAACACCCATAGAGAAATCATCAACACCAGAGGCATACCTCATGTCACCTTTAAGCAATTCTTCTTCTCTATACGCGCTCGCTTTAATATCTGAAAATTGGACCTCTCGTACGCCTTGTGGGTCTGGAGAATAGATGATACCAAATGGACGAGTGACAAGTTCTTTCTTATCAATATTCGCAAGCGGGTTAACAATCCACATCTTATGGATATTTAGTGTCATCGCATCAAGCCTCTGGTTTTTCACCATGTTTAACATAATCTGTGGATTCTCAAGCAAGATAGGAAGACCCACACCCTCGAATTCATTTGGCAACTTTAAATAAGGCACATCGATAAAAGGAGCCTCTTTAAAGTCGTAAGGATTAGGCATTGAACCGCCGCGAAGAATAGGCACCTCACTCACCATCACAGCATACTCATCATCAAATGGTCTCCACCATTCAAATACCTCATACATCTTTAGCTTTGAATCTTCTGACGCTGTATAAATCTGAGAAGTAATCCCCTGATTACTAAATATTGTATCGTCACCCTTGTTAATTCCCTGATGTGTCTTCTTAACTTCACTGCGAATTGACGCATAATCCAATAAATCCCCGCGTCCGCTAGCAAAGGCCATCTCTAATCTTTTCTTTTCAGCCATTGGGTATCTTCGACGTATCTCTGGCTCTGTCAGCAAGAGGCGCTTAAACCAATACTGCTTACTCTGACGAGGGATATTGTGCCAATCGTACCAAAGAGAGTAGTTGTCTACGTGTTCTGCAAATGGAGCATCATAAAAAACCTGTTCTTTTTCCTTCCATTCGTATTTCTTATTGACAATATTTTTAGTCTGGAGAAATTTATGTGTTCGTACATCTTTCTTCCACCCAACCTGCATAAATCCAGTTCCAAACATCAATGAAGAACGAGTTATCATTTCTGACACACTGTCCATTCCAGCCAACTCCCAGGCATACTCCCCAAGGTTTTGTACCTTCTGAGATTTCAATTGGTCGTCCTCATTTCTACCTTGCACGGTAAATTCTGGACGAGCATCCAATATGCGCGGCATTAATGTTTCGATAACAGCGTTGACATAAGGGACAAAGATATTGGAACGCCATGTTTGGCCCAATGCTCTTAGCTCTCTTGACCTATCACCGTTGTAAGCCATGTATAACTTATACGACCTATCCAACTGTGGCTTAATACAATTGGTAAAATATAACTTAGCATCATCCAGCTGAAGGCGGAACAACCTCATCATCTCAGTTTCCTTGTTGCTGAAATCCTCTGGTCGATAGGTTTTTGAACTACTCGTAGCCATAGAATTATTGTACAAAATAATGTGTGTAATTTAATTGGTCCATTGGTTTATCAGACATTACTTTGAATCCCTGAAAGCCAATAGCTGCACCGAATATACAGTCATCATGAAAAGTTGATTGTGGTTTCATATCTCCTGAATCGTCATAAACAAATACGGACATTTCATCTAGCAACTCTTTACTATGAATCGTTAAATCCTCGTCTCTGACTGCTTGTGCAAAATCATCTATCAAAATATCTCGCGTCATTTTTGTTGTCTTCCAACCCAATTTATCGCTTGTCAGCATTCCAAAGCCATCAAACTTAGCTGGTCTAAAATAAAGACACGGATATATTTTCTGCTTTAGTACGGTTATCGTAGTAAGCCCATGGTTGTTTACCTCAACTACCATCAGAGCGTTGTTGTACTTCCTACCCCACTTATCAAGCTTACCCGCAAAAAGGTCTGGCGCGAGCAACCCTCTAAACATGGCGACCTCTTCACCCGTCATTCTGTCCCATACATGAGCAGTAGAATAATCTCCACCCTCGACTCCTTCTGAAACATCAACACCGAATATGTAATAGTGTCCTGGCTCTGGCTCTCGATAAATTCTCAACCCATCATTCTCGTAAACAGTGAAATCTATGTCTTTTCTCTTATCTCCAACTTTCAACGTGTTCTTTCTTTGTTTAGCGATAATCAATTGGTCGAATACACTACGTCCTGATGCTAAAAATTCAAGCCCATATTCTTGCGCGAACTTCATCGGGTTGTTCATGCGCTTCTTGATGAGTTCAATCTCTTCAAGCGTGTAACCCCACCACCAGCCGTACTCCTTCTTGGTGTACCCATTATCGTCAGTCATCCACATTCTGTGGTACAAGTTACCTTGACCACGCGGAGTGCTCTCGATTACCAAGCTACCATCAATAGGAACAGACGCTTCAAGAGTCATCATCTTTTCTTCCGCATCATCCCAAGCAGAAAGTTCTGTTGCAAGAACGTTATGGAGTGTGTAACCGCGGCCAACATTAACAGTTGAAGGCAAGACAAGAATTTTCGAATCCATCGCAGGAAAAGAAATTTCGTACTTGGAGTTATACTCAATCGTCGGGCGTAATTCCTTTGGTGTTGTCTTATAAAAAGTCTTTACCTTCTGCAAAAGCTCCGCAGTCAGGTCTGCGTTGTAACCGATGATTGCAGTGTTCGTCCCAGGGTTCATGATTGTTTTGTGATAATAGTATCCAACCATGGCTGTGGAGAATCCAATCTGACGAGCTTTAAGAATAATAACACGCGGGTCCGTGCGCACTGCATTAAACAAATCCTTTTGAGCTTCATTTAAAATGAAAGGAACAAGACTCCCTGGCTTTTTTCCCTTTATCTTCGTAAAATTTTCAAGATAGAATTTGGGGTCTCGTAATTTTTCCAGGGGGTATTTATTTGGTTCCATCATATAACATTTTTGCCAACTCGGCCTCTTCCTCTCTCTTCTTCTTTTCGTTCTCTGGCATTGTTGGCACGATTACTTCATATGTATCTTCTACTGTTTTTCCATCAATTACATCTGGTGATTCTATAAGTTTTGATTCTCCGTCTTCTTTAGCGACAGCAGCGAGGATAGCTTCCTCCCAACTCTTTCCAGAGTCTTCTGCCTTTTCGTACTTATCAAGACCGAGAGATTTTAGCAGCGTCTGGAGACTGGTCAACCTGACTTGTTCGCTTGAGCTATCTTCAAACATCCCCTTCAAGCCTTCGACTATGTAGTCAAGGCTGATACCATTGCGCGCGAGCGCGTCATGATACTCTTTTCTGATAGCCATCTTGTCCAATGTGCGAAACACTTCCGCAGCTGTTTTAAGTCCTGCCATCTTTCTCAGTTCGTTCACATCAGTAACACCTTGTGACATTGCCTTCAATAATATGTTTTGTGCATAGTTATTAGAAGAATAGAACTTCCTAGCTCCTTGCACGAACACGACGGGTTTTAGCTTTTTTTCTTCCATATTTATTGAATTGGTTCTTAATATAAGGGGCGACTCTATTCGAATACAGATAAGTGTATTTCTCTTCGCCTAATTCATCATTGAAACATTTGATGTAATTTAATACATAGTCTGAGAACTCCGCGAAGTTCATTCTCTTTTCTTCTCCGTACTTTAAGAGTTCAAACCGTTCTTCCATCTGGTAAACTAGGAACAGGCACCCAAGGTTCATGTACTTATATGGATATTCGTACTTCTCTTCAAACGGATTTCCTAAATCAAAATTAGGGAACAAATCACATATATAGCTGCCAACCAACTTAGAGGACATCGACGTTGGCTCCAAAATCACTCGATTATTATATCCAACAAAATTTTTCATGAATACGCCGAAGGCATTTTCCATCTTCCAACCATTGGCCATAAGCTTGTCTCTCTTCTTCCCCATGTAACAGAATCTCCGTGAGAGCCAATAATATTTTACGGTTGTATCAAACAATATCTCGTCATGTCTTCTACAGGTATCTCTCATAATCCTGGTGTATTCATCTACGCTTCCTGTCGGAATATTATTGAAAACACTCACTTGTTCTAAATCACATTTTCTTTTTACCATTTCGTCACCCGTGTACACAAACTCGTACTCACGTTCATAATTTTTAAATTCCATATAAAATATAGACTACTGCCTCATCATGCTATTAATAGGGCTCATAGACCTACCACCCATAGTAGGCCCTTCTTCAGGTGGAGCATCTGGAGACAATATGCTTAAAGCGTTCTCAAATAAAACAAGCAAGTCTGGGTCTTCTTGCTCTAATCTTTGGGTAAATGCACTGATTGATTCTATATTCCCTGGGTCTACACCAAGTTGCTCCATTGAAGCATAAAGCTTTTTGAGCATCTCCAACTTTGATAATCGTACCTTTTCGCCGCTCATAGTCTGCAACTTCTCTACTTCTTGTGCTCTTTTCTCGAGTGTCTCGTATTTCTTCTCTAGTTTGTTAGCCTTACGATTCTGAATCATGTTAGGGATAGCGCCCATCAGAGATTTGGGAGAAAGTTTGCTCGTTAGACTCTTCAGGTCTAACCCTGATTTTTTCACTTCTGGCATAAAACTGCATTTAATTTTTAATTTTAAACGCGATACTCAACGCATTTTAAGTTTTTGTGACTCCATTATAACATAAGTCCCTATTTTTTTAGGTGATTCGTGTGTAAAAATAAAAAAACAGCCCATGCTCGACTGTTTCTTTATCAAAAAGCTCTTTACACCATGCCAGCCCACACACAATTTAAGCAAGGTTTAAAGATATATTAGCACCAATTGATTAATAAATTAGTTTCTTGGGGGCGGACAGTAACTGCCTGGAAAGGCAGATATGTAACTAGGTGTAGGACTGTCGACCTTGACACCCATTTCTTTTAGTTTAGATTTTGTTGCATAGAAGATTTCAAAGACCGCGTCAGACATATCTTCTCGTTCAAAATCCACTGAACGAACAGAACTTTGTTTTGTTTCTCCCCACCCAGTCCCTAGGTCCATAGACCTCTGGGAGACTCCATCAACCGCACTGCACGACAAGCTATAAGACTGTGCTGATGCTTGAGCCGCTGCACTATGGGATACGCTACTGGCCGTTACCCCATGGTTATAGATAGGTCCAGTTATATTAGTAAACGTCCTAAACGTTGGTGGAAAATCAAACAAACTAGGTTTTTCTCTATAGATAGCTACCCCGATGACTCCCTGGTTGCCACCTTTGCCTACTCTAGCTGAATAAGACTTGTTCTTATCACAGAAGTAGAAGGTCGCGACCTCTTCGTCAGACACTCTCCAGCCTTCGATAGTCATCGTGCTGTAGGGTCCGATGACATAGCCAGGAGATTCCAGGCTGCCAGGCTGTCCGTTTAAGGCGGATAGACCGTCAACTGTTGGAATAGCTACAATCCGCGTGGCGCCGTTGTTCTTTATCTTGATTTTAAATTCCGTATTGCTACGACCTTCGATAAAGTAACGACCCTCGTGGAAATATTCACGTACTGGGGTGTTATTTACCAGTACATGAACTTCGTAATTACGTTGATACATATAGTTTTTTCCCGCATATAGGACTTCGTACCTACTCAACGTAGGATTTCATGCCGATATGCATTAACTATTGATGCTATTATATTGTAAAGAGCTTTTATAAGGATTGATACCTCTGTTCTGGTAGCATAGTCAGACATCAGGAAGGAGGGGACCCAATGGACACAACCACCAGAACGCAGATATCAATGCTTTTTATTGAAATATTTTTGGAGTCCTTCTCCGTCTTTGAACCGCACCTTCTTGCGCGCGGGGAAATGCTGCACTGCCTCGCCGTTCAACCCTGGAGCTTCCTTCTCTTTCAAATCAACAATGTAAAACCTTCCAAAATTAGGTAACGTAACAGACCCGCTTTTGTCGAGCTCCATGATAATAGTCTTGAGCAGCGCGTAATAGATAATCCTGACTGAATCAATGTCTACATTATTAGCCCGAGAAGAAACATCCTTGAATAATTTATCTTTAGAAATGAGAGCCATACTAGTCCCAGAGACCTAAGAAATTCTTAAAGAACGATGGACCCATATCATTGAATTGTTTAATCCATGCTTCCATTTGTTCCTTATCAAGATGGGATGTGAAATCAACAGTTATACCATGCTCCCCACCAATCTTACGTGTCTGTCCATTAGGTAATGCGGTATCCGTTATGTATTCATCATTTAATACCCTGCCAATAGCTTCCCACCCTTCAGCATATTTGATTAATTCATCATGCCAACGCTGACATTCTTTACCCTTCTCGGCTGCATCATCGTAGAAATCCATAGGACAACCGTGATGGAATTCTGCCATCTGCCTTAACATTTTAGGCACGATATTAGCTAAATAATAGTTGACGCCCCAGGTATCACAATCAGCGTAGCCTCGTCGGCCACGTTGGATAAAATGCTTTACATCAGTTGGCCAACCACGGACAGTGTCCTGCCAGCGCCATAGAGTGTAATAAAAACACTTTAGTTTATTGTAGACTTGGTCTGCCATAATCTTTTATCTTTTCCCACAACGAGATTAATGTCTCGCCCTTCTGGCCGTATACACCATTGAGTAGGTCAAGGTCTTTTCCAGAGTTCCTTAGTAGTTCAATATTTTTCTTTACATTACTTTTTGTAATAGCTTGAGCATTTTTATCTTTTGGAAGATATTCCTTTACCATATCGTCGAATGCTGCAAAGTCTTTAATCAAGCAATGCCCGCCAGCGCCCCGCCCTTTCTTATGCATAGGGTTGGTATGTACAGGGTTGATGCGCGTATCGTGTACAATCATGTCATGGAGTCTCTCCCAATCAGCGCCGTAGGCTTGGGATAAATCATAGAGCATGTTAAAGAACATGTTTTTAACAACAAAGAAACAGTTCCCACCATACTTAGCTAAGGAAGCCTCTTCATAGGTTCCAACTTTATTGTAAGGCGCAATGGGGAGGTACTTGATAACCGTCTCTGCGATTTCAACCAAGGATGGGTCGCCCATGTTAGAGACTCCAATGAGATTACGTTCAGGAGCATCTGTGTCCATGCGCGCGGTGTCCTCTGAAAGAAACTCTGGGCATAACATGACTACTCTGTCCATGAACGTTTCTTGTAGCTTGCGCACAACATGTGGGGGGACTGTAGACTTGATAACTACCACGGACCCCCTCCCAGTCACAGGCAAGACATCAAAAAGCACTGAATCGTCAAAACCATCTGGTGTAGATGGTGTAGGGACAGCGACGAATACAAGCTGACATTTTTTAATAAGTTCTTTGTTCTCTGCGTACTTAGGGCTGCGGTCGTAACGAACAATCATGTCCTTGTACCCCCGAAGCTCAAAATTATTAGCCAAGTTACCCCCTATAAACCCTTGCCCAATAAACCCTATCTTACTAAATCTCATATGCGTAATATATATACGTAGAATTTTACAAATTATTAGGCAGATGTATCACCAAACCATATCTTTTTCTCTATGTCTTTTAAACCATACTGCCATAGAGGTAATGTATAAGCGCCACCCTTCTTTTCTATCTTATCTTCCATCTTCATGAGGTTTAAATTTAATGAATTCATTGTCTTGTCCATGTCCTCTTTGACTTTATTCATTTGTCTCTGCCATTTTATGTTTTCTACAGCTCTTCGAACTTCTTCCTCTGTATACGTCTCCCCGCATACACGACAAGTGGATATCAAGTTTTCATAATTTACATCACACTTCTTCCCATGACAGAAAAGTCCCGAGCCGTGTACATATAGCAGACTTCGATATTTCTCAAGTATATATACGTCTCTCCCAGCAAGTGACGGGTCTATGTTTATATCAAATCTAGATTTCGAAAACCAGTCGGGGTCTATAGTAGTTATTTTTCTTGCATCTACATTTCCTGATGATATAGTTGATGCTGAAGAAAATGAATTATTTTCCCCTATTGATTTAAACAAGTTCCACAAGTCTTCAGCTTTTAAAGTATCATCCTTCTTTGGCACTTCAACCTCGCGCACACTATCAGGAACAATGTTGTGTTCCTCTTCATCCCACGGCCTTTTCTCAACACCGTCAAAATTTTTAATTTGCATATAACTCCTATTTAAAATCACTTGCACCCTAATGGCAGGGCGGCTTCAAATTACCCACTTGCTAGGGAACGTGCGATTTACCCTGCCATGACCAGCAAAGTCCAGCCGAGACCCATCTTGTAAGATGAGAGCATGGATTATCTTTGCATGATGCCGTTGTATACGCCGTCCCTACCATCGAGGTGCAAATGAATGTGCACTTAACAAGGTTTGCGTTTGCCCATATGTTAGAGGTTAACCCTTTCTTTAGTCTTGTTTTTGCCGCTCAACTTCTCTGTTTGCCACTCTGTAGTCTTGACGCTCTTAACCCCAAGGTCAGTCAATAGGTCAGACGCTACACACCAGAGGACATTGTAGAGCGCTGTCTTGGTGCCATGGGTCTTCTGGTCTTGTTCGAATTGTTTGATAACAGAGTTGGTGAGTTTCATAGAGGTGATACATCATGAATAATCTGGTCATCCCACGGGCAATCAAATCCATCGTTAGAGCAGCTCTTACAGAGCACAGCCCCGCATTCACATTTGAACTTAGCCATACGACAAGAGCATTGTTCGCATTTACTAGCGACCTTTTTCTTTTTGGCTTTAACCACTTTCTTTTTTACTTTAGTAGGCATATGAATATTAACTTAGTTGCGCAGGGTGGATTCGCACCACCGACCTCCTGGTTATGGGCCAGGCGGGCTGCTACTGCCCTACCGCGCGATAAAAAAAATCATGTCTATAAAACATGAATCATTTGCATGTGCAATCGTCATCTCCTTTGCATGAGAGTATAGGATACACAAGCTTAGTCACCCTGTCGAGTAATGGGCAGATAGTTTGCACTTCACTCCTTGTCTGTTGTCGTAGAATGGGGACGTCTTCTTCCTTACGATGCAAGCAAGCGCACAAACCAGACCGATGGGTCAATAGTAATATCCTGATTGCGATTGCCTGAAACATACAAAGCATGGGAGGAGGCCTTTATCGAGGGAAGAAGCACGGACTCTAGAACCCCTTGCCGCTCCCCAATGGATAAAAGCTTTTTAATATATTTTGAGTGACTCCATTATAGCACAAAACTTCACACTTGTCAAGTGAGGTCTAAAAATTTGTAGAAAATTTTTTTGACCTCAGGGTGGTATAAGACCTTGGGACTCCTGGGGGGGGGCTACGAAAATAAGATTATTATATAATAACCTAAAAATTTAAGCGGAGGACGGGAGGGTTCCAATTTGATAGTATCTGCGTGAGCCTAACGTCCCTTGAACAAGCACTCCCCCCTAGTGTCGTACATTATCTGTTGTGCGACACATGGCTTGTTGTCTCTTTGCCCCTGCTCTTCGCTCTCTTGCCCGCCCTCTTGTACCCTCTCTTGTACCTCTTACAGGCAAAATGCCCCTACATAGGGCAAATATCGTATTGTGCGACACTACAGAATGCGTTTAGAGACCGATTACAGGGCTGGAAGGTATAAACACTCAACTAGTTATAGGGCTTTACACCTACGAACATACAGCCGAGCATATAGGATATACAGCTTATAGGCTATAAGAGTATATGCTAGCGAGCCTATACCTTATATATGGAATGACGAAAACACGTTTTTGATGTTTTGTTTATCCACAGCCCTGATATATCGCTATATATAGCAGAGTATAAGCCCTTGACAGAAACTCAATAACGTGATATACTGTTATTATGAAACAGTGAAAAGGCGAAAAGGTAAAAACGAGCGGACGGACGGGAGGAACAGAACAGCCGACCGCACAATCCGCTCTACCATTTCACCTTATACAACACAGCTATTCAACCGCTAGTCTATAGGATAAGCAACGAAAGGAAAAAGTAGAACCCTGGCTATATGCCACTACAGCCTTTCACCGCTACCTACTCACTGGCAACCAACCAACCCACCCGCTTGTATAAGCTACCCGCCATTATGTACTCTCTAGCAGATTACAGAGGCGACCAGTAGCCCCACATATACAGGCGGGCGGGGGAATAGCACTATATACACCTACAAACTTTAACCCCTTATATATGAAGCTATACGATACACTACTGGCTAATACAGAGGGTGCAACCATTGACCCCTTGACGTATAAGCCCCGCAATTTCAAGCATGGCTATGCAGTATCACTCACTGACAACGCTTTCAAACCATTTTCACTAGAGGCAACCCGCACAAACGCCCGCAAGCTCAAGGCCTACGCTAAACGCATGAACTTGCAATCCTATTATCTAGGCTACTGGCTAGACAAACAGACTGGCACGGCTTACCTTGACCTATCTATCATACTACAGAAAAAAGCCGAGGCCATGACACTAGCCCGCATATTCAACCAAAAAGCTATTTTCAATTTTTCCACAATGGAGAGCGTATACCTTACAGCATAGACGCACGGCAAGGGATACAACATCACTTGCCCCCGTTTATTCTTTAACTTATAGAGTATGGGATACTATATAGGCAAAATAAAAGGGGAATTTGAGGAGAGGCAAAAAGTAGAAGCAAATAGCATGGAGGAAGCTATTGAAGAACTAAAAGGCAACACAGGAGAGACCATAGAACGCACAGCGACTGGCGATTTAGAAGTCTCAGACGTGGAAGAAGTAGAACAATAAACAACATAGAGAATAAACGCATGGCGAGTACAGGGCAATAATTATATACAATCCCCTGACTTGCCCCCGCTTATTCTTTAGCCATTGTACTATGATAATCAAACATCACCCGACGACTAACTGCTTGCTATTCTTTAGCGGTACAGTAGCAGAACTTCGTCAATTTCTTTTCTTCATTGAAAAAAACTAACTCACAGGATAACTCTATCAATATGATTTTTGGAACTAAAATATATAAGAACGGCAAGAGGTGGGGACGGCTTGAATTCTCTACTGGCAAAGTCATTGTACTAAAACCAAGAGAGCTGGCCGAGCTAGAGGTAAAAATAAACTTTTGGCAAGAGCAAGCACGAGCGAAAGAACGGGAGAACTGCGAGGATAAGCAGAAAAAAAGCACTTAGCACTTGTCAAGTGCGAAGAATAGCAGAGATAATATCAATTATCACTATAAATAATCTAAAAATAACTATATGAACATACCAAAAGCATACAGTATGACATCACCGAGTGGCCATAGCATAGTGGCAAACCAAATTGTTATAAGAACTGGAACCATGGACGTTTTTCAATCATACAACACTACAATCGCTATAAGACAGAACGGAGAGATTACACTAGATAGGAACTCATGGGATTATTCCACAACTACAGGGAAATACCGCAATCAATTTTTGGGAGAAGACAAAGAGGCTACACGCAAGAAGATTGAAAGCGGAGAATATAAACTAGCAAACCTTAACGCTTAATATATGACTGGCAAAACCTTTTTGGTACGTTTTACATACGAGCGACCATACCCGTTTAGCCGAGAGTACAGAATAGAAGCGGGGGGAATGGGTACAGCTATCAATAGAGGATTTAGGCAATTACGCAAGGCTGAAAAGGGCAAAAGGATTAACGAAATGACTGTCAAGATTATCAATTTAGGGACTAACCCCGCTTTAACTACTAACGCTTAACTATATGGAAAAAGAATATATACACACAAACAACAAGGGGAAGTTAGAAGTTATACAACCATTTACATACTTACGAGGTGTTGACAGTAAAGGCAAGCTCATGGGACAAGCCAAGAACGAGGAGGGAGAAGTATTTAATATCTACCCCGCCCCGTGTGATATAGAAACTTGTTATTGTTTTGCTACGGCTGAACCAGTGGAGGGAGAAGAAAAAGCAGATACATGGACTGTAACTGTACGCTTGACAGTCTTTGCGGGAGACATGGACAGAGACAATGTTATATCTAACGCTGAAAGCTTACTGACAAGCATGACTGACGGAAGCGACTTTGCGGGCTTTGTAGTAGTGGACGCTACAAGGGACGAAATATAATATCTAACTATATCAATATGAAAAAAGCGGACATAAGACAATTTATTATAGACCATACAACCGACTGCGACATAAGCTACCGAGGCGGTACGCTGAAAGTAGACGTATCCGAGCTATTCCCGAACGTGGACGAACCTATCATGGGAGCGTATCAAAACTATCTAGGCGGTGGAATAGCGGGATGTATAATCGGAGCGTCAAAATTTGACCCCGAGGAACTTAGCAAAAAAGACCAAAAGTTATTCTATACCCTGAAAGAGGAACTAAAAAAATACTTTTTTGAACTGAACCATGGCGGAGGGGATGAGTACATGGTGGAAGAAGTCAACAGCTACGAACAAAACCAAAAGCTACCCGCAAGCGGATACTAGCCCACGCACATTGCTCTTGATTTTTTCATGAGAGGGCAATGATGTATGGATTATTATATGACTACTTACAAACAATTTAGGAGACGCTATTGCTGGCTTTGTATAAAAGAACAGGCAAGGCGTGTCATGGCGTGGATTATCAAGATTATTAAAAAACTATTTAATTAACCCTTAGTATATGAAGAAGCACGAAATTTTTGTTGGGATAACCAACGACAACGAACTCTATTTTTTAGAGATTGAGAACCCTGGAAGCCCACTACATAGCTTTACAGAACACGACTATTTTTCAATGAGCGGGAGTACATACCGCCTTGTAGAGGAAACAAGAGGGGAAGAAAAAGCACGGGAACGCCTGGAAGACGGAGAACTATGGAAACAGGCCGTGGAGGGGGACAACACAACACAAAGTTTAGAGGATTGGGTGGAGCTTGTACTAGACACGGACGGGTGGGAAAGTATGTTTGACTTTAACTATGATTATTCACCCGTGGAATACAAAGAACAGAACTACTACTTTGATTTTTCTGCTTGCGGGCAACATGAAGTGCCTATTGCTGATATAAAATACTTTGCTATCCCGCAACCCGCATACGCTGAACTGTTGCGTATATGGAAAGAACATCACCTTAAAAAAGAAACCCCACAACTACCTGCAATTGTGCAGAACGTGGATGAGGAACTACAAAAAGCATTCACATACCTTGATGAGCAAGGAGAATTATAAACTTATTAACTTTATATATTATGAAAAAAGAAAAATGTACATGGTGCGATGAGGATATTGGAGAGGAAGACGAAATGTATTTAACAATGAAAGGAGACAAGGTATGCGGTGGATGTTTTGAAAGTGAATGGGAGCATGCGTCAACAATACACAAGTTTAGCCCGAACGGACATGAGACTGCACGTTTTACAGCTAACTTTGGTACGGAAGAAACTGAAAACGGCGATTTTGCGAATGATGAAGACGCTATGCCAACACCTATAGAAAGTCAAAAGTGGGTAAACAGCGACGGGTGGAGAGGATATACCGAATGGGAAGTCATGAGTGGATACGAAAAAATTACCGACGGCTGGATTACAGGCTACCCTGATGAGACTACACCTACCAAAAGAGAGCTAGGGGAATACTTTGAAGACCTGCTAGAGGGCAAGATTTGCCCCCCAGTGCCTATCTATTGGGTGTTTGGTGTAACATCTAACGTCTTTTCATCTGCGTCGTGCATAATCGCACGCAAGGGCGATAGAGAGGCCATTGAAAAATGGCTACTGGAAATTAACGGAGGACTAGAGGAATTTGCTAACAAATTTAATTAAACCTATATGCGTAAAAAATATAATGACAATAGCAAAAACTTCGCTGATTGGACGACTAGAAAACTAAAACAAGAAACTAAAAAACAAAATATAGGTGGTGGCTATGGGTTTAACCAACTACTGGCAGAGCATTTTTTACTAACAGAAATTAAAAAAAGAAAAAAAATATGAGCTTAGAAACTTTACTGGCACTTATATCTCTTGTGGTGGCTATCATAGCTTTCACGCAATAATTGATTATCATATGACCCCCACAAAACAAAGGAAGTGGACTAGAAAGGGCAATTGCCCGCACTGCAACAACAGAACTGGCTCTTTGCATAAAAAAATTTGCCCGCTTGCTTACGCCGACATAGGCAAGATGAAGAAGCCGACTAAAAAAGATAAACTAAAACAAGCCATTATTAAACTGATAATAAAATTATAAATAACTATTTACTTATATGCGTAAAAAATATAATGACAATAGCAAAAACTTCGCTGATTGGACTACAAAGAAATTGAAAGATGAGTATTTAGGATACCACGAGCTGATACACAAAATTGGATGTTATGGGATTAGTGATTTGAGGATGTTTGACGGGATAGGAATGGAACTGGACGAGAGAGGTATAACTATTGATTTAACCCCTGCTTTTAATTAACTATATGAAAACATTTAAAACACTACAGCACTTTGAGAGACGACTACGCAATGGCGTATGTTGGACTGACTGGATAAAAGTGGGAGGGCGTGTGTATAAAATGGTGGAATATGGGGATAAGTATCATGGAGGAAACTATATGTTATTCCAAAATAAGCCGACAACTAACATTATTAGAGTGGACTATCAAGTACCTTGCTTTAACAAGGGCGTACAGAC
>Ga0172379_10005235_pt1 | contig 18304 bp, 11 predicted proteins | sample GrowelOW334metaG_FD_119756 | JGI IMG/M metagenome (GOLD analysis project Ga0172379, IMG submission 119756) | Groundwater microbial communities from an aquifer near a municipal landfill in Southern Ontario, Canada - Groundwater well OW334 metaG | ecosystem: Environmental > Aquatic > Deep...
GGCCTCGAGCGGGCGGCGCGGGTTGTTCAGCCACACGTCACAGCCGGAAACCATCTGGCGCGCGACATGCACGTCGTAGTTCTCGATGAAGAACAGGTGGCCCTTGAGGTCGCTGAACTTGCTGAGGTGGATGATGTGCTGGATGAATTTCTTGCCCTCGTCGTCGCGCGGATGCGCCTTGCCGGCGAAGATGAACTGCACCGGGCGCTGCTTGTCGTGCGCGAGCTTCACGATGTTTTCAAACTGCTGGAAGATGAGCGGCGCGCGCTTGTAGGTGGCGAACCGGCGCGCGAAACCAATGGTCAGCGCGTCCGGGTTCAGCATGTGGTCGAAGGCGATGAAGTCGCTCTGTGCCAGGCGCTGGCCCTGGAGCAGCAGGCGGCGGCGGGAAAACTCGATCAGCTCGCGGCGCAGGCGGTAGCGCAGGGACCAGAGTTCCTCGTCCGAGATGAACGCGGGATCGGCCATGCGCGACCAGAACTCCGGCGAGTTGATTTCGCGCTCCCAGTCAATCGAGGGCTTGCTCTTCCAGAAACGCGTCGTCTCGGTGGTCGAGGTGTCCGGGTTCGCGTGGGCGACGCTGAGTTTGTTGCGCCAGAAGCGGCGGACGGTGCCCTTCATCCAGCCGGCGACGTGAATGCCGTTGGTGACGTGGCCGATAGGGACCTCGTCCACCGGCTTGCCGGGATAAAGGCACTGCCACATCTCGCGGCTCACCGCGCCGTGAAGCTCGCTCACGCCGTTGGCGGCCCGGGAGCCCTTGAGCGCCAGCACGGTCATGCAGAACGGCTCGCGCTCGTCGATCGAGTTCACGCGGCCCAGGCCCATCAGCTCCTGATGGGAGAGCTTGAGGTTCGTGGAGAATTTGTTGGCGGTGAAGCCCATCAGGTCCGCGCTGAAACGATCATGGCCGGCCTCGACCGGCGTGTGCGTGGTGAAGAGGCACTGCCGCCTGGTCTCCGCCCACGCCTGGGCGAAGGCCTTGCCCTCGGCCATTTTTTCGCGAGCCAGCTCCAGCGTGAGGAAGGCCGCGTGGCCCTCGTTCATGTGGAAGGTCGAGGGTTGCAGGCCCAGTTCGCGGAGCAGGCGGACGCCGCCGACACCGAGAAGAATCTCCTGCATCACGCGGGTCGTGCTGTCGCCGCCGTAAACGCGCAGCGTGAGGTCGCGCTGGTGCGGCTCGTTCTCCGGCATGTTCGCATCCAGCAGATACACCGGGCAGCGGCCCACGTTCGCGCGCCACGCCTTGAAGCTCACGGTGCTGGCGGCGATCTTCACCGAGCAGACGAGCGGCTCGCCGTTCGCGTTGAGGACGGGCTCGATGGGGAGGTTCTGCGGCTTGAGATGCGCATAAAACTCCGTCTGCCAGTTGTCCGCATTGACGGTCTGCTGGAAGTAACCCTCACGATAGAAAAGCGTGATGCCGACGAAACCGAGGCCAAGGTCACTCGCGGCCTTGGCGTGGTCGCCGGCGAGCATGCCCAGGCCGCCCGCCGCGATGGGCAGCGTCTCGTGGAAGCCGAACTCCGCGCTGAAATAGGCGACGGGGTTCTTCAGCAGATCCGGCGCGTTCTGCGCACACCAGGTGTCCTTGTTGTTCAGGTAGGCATCGAAGTTCTTGAGCACCGTGCGCACGCGGTCGGCGAACTCCGGCTCCTGCAGCCGCATCCGCAGCTCGTAATCGGAGACCTCGTGCAGGACGGCGACGGCGTTGTGGTAGAGGTTCGTCCAGCCGCGCGGCGAAAGATCATGGAAAATTTCCTGCGGCTCCTGGTTCCAGGTCCACCAGAGGTTCCGGGAAAGGCGGTGAAGTCCGGCGGTCAGTTCAGCCAGTTCAGATGTCGTCAGCGGTTTGTGGTTCATAGCAAGGGTCGCCACGGAGGGCCGGGGTTGGGTTTGTCCGGCCTGCAGCGAGGGCGACGCTAGAGAGACGCGGGATTTACGGCAAACAAAAAGCCTTCAGCCGGAACGATGCAGTTGAAGCTGGCGTTGCCTTTAACGCAGAGACGCAGAGAACGCGAAGGGACGCAGAGTTGGGCCAACCCGTTTGCGTTCACCTTTCAGTGTGCTTCGCCGGTCGCTTCTCCGCGCCTCTCTGCGGTCTCTGCGCCCTTTGCGTTGAAGCGGGTCATCGGGCCGCTTTGGTTGCGGCCAGAGCCGCGCTGCGCCTCTGCGTTGAGCGGGCGCTCCGATTTCAAATGCATCGTTCCGGATCAGCTCCGGAGGTCACGACCCGCCCAGCTTCACCAGCGCCTTGTCGCTGCGGATGAAGAGCGCGCCCGCGCCGATGCTCGGCGTGCCGATGATCGTGTCGGCCAGGTCGAGCTTGCTGACGATTTCCCCTTCGGGCGCGCCGGTGTTCACGATCTGGACAAGGCCCTTTTCGTTCACGAGCACGAGGTGTTTCCCGAAACCGACGGGCGTGGCGCTGTGCGGCCCGGTGGTCCGGAGCTGCCAGAGGCGCCTGCCGTCCTTGATGTCGCCGCAGCTCAGGATGCCGGCGCTGTTGAGGGTGAACACCCGTCCGGCCAGCACAACCGGGCTGGCCGTGGAGGGCGTGAGCTGGTTGTTGTGCCAGAGGACCTCCGGATGCACCCCCGCCGCGCCGGGCTTCATCGCCACCATGCCTTTCGACGGCGCATACAGCACGCCGCCGCTGAAAACGCCCGACGACATCGTCGAGGCCCCGTCGGTGTAATACCACGCCTCCTGGCCCGTCCGCACATCCACCGCGCTGAGGCCGGGGCCGGATTGCAGCACGACGACGGGCGCTCCGGACTTCGCGTCAGGCACGACGACCGGCGTGGTCCAACACGCGAGCTTGGGACGGTCACGCTTCCAGCGGTTCGCGCCCGTCACCACGTCCACGCCCATCGTGAAGGATTCGCTGTCGTTCTCCACGGGCACCACCAGCGTGTCGCCCACGACGACTGGCGACGCCGCCATGCCGAGGCTGTTGCTCGCGTTCGGATAATCGCGCGTCAGCCCGCGCAGCCAGAGCACGTTGCCATCAAGGTCGAGGCAGAGAAGGTCGTTCGAAGAGAACAGGCAGAACAGCCGCCTGCCATCGCTGCACGGCGTGTTGGCCGCGACGCTCGTCTTGGGGTGCGACATCGTGCGGCCCGTGGCCCAGAACTGCCGCTCCCAGACCTTGCTCCCGTCGGCCGCCCGGAAACAGATGACGTGCAACCGGTCGCTCTCCGTGCCGCTCGCCGCCGTCACGAACACACGGTCACCGACGATGACCGGGCTGGAGAGGCCGCGCCCGGGGAGATTGATTTTCCAAGTGACGCTCTTCGCATCAAGTTGCACGGGCAGGTTTGCCTCGGGCGAAATGCCGGTGCCACCCGGCCCGCGGAACTGAAGCCAGTCGGCGGCGTTGAGTTGCGCACACACGGTGGCGAGACAGACGGCAATCAGAACGGTTTTCATTACTTGGAACCTTTCTTCGAATCTGCTTTGGCGTTGGTCGCCGCCTTCGGCGTCGGCAGCCTGTCCTTCGCCAGGATCGCCGTGCCGCTTGCATCGCACACGCGGAGCTGGAACTCCCATTCCTTCGTCCAGTCCTTCACTTCCTCGTTCTGGCAGACCTTCACCAAGATCGTGTTCCTGCCCGGCTTCAGCTCGACCGGCATCCGATACTGGTCAATGCGCGCACCGCGATGATACTCGTCGCGGCCGAAGACCAGCCTGCCGTTGAACCAGATTTTCCAGCCGTTCTTGCAGCCCAGCCGCAGCTCCGCCGAACGCGCCGTCGCCGCGTTGAACTCCGTGAACGCGTAGCCCGCCACGCCCTTGAGGTCGCCGAAGGGCCTGTTGAAGTCCACCATGCCGTAGTCGTTCGCCGTGGCCACCTCCACCCAGCGCGCCCTGCCCAGCTTGCCGTCGTATTCGGCGGCAAGGTTCAGCTCCTTCTCCGGCGGATACGCAGTGTCGAATCCAGCGAGCTTCGCGTTGTCGAACGAACCGATGAGCTTCCAGTGCGTGAGGAAGCCGAAATGCCTCGGCAGGTCCACCTCCTGCCCGAGCTTCCGGAGCTCGCCCGCGATCTTCTTGATCTGCGCCTCGTCGCGGGCGTAGGTCAGCGCGTCGGCGAAGCCTTTCGTCGCCGCGGCCTTGTCCTGCGCCGCGAGCGCCTTCTCCGCCGCGCCAATCAGCCGCTGCACCGCGTCCCGCCGCAGCTCGACGCTCGGATCGTTCACGAACGTGGGCAGCAGCTTCTCCCCGGTGGCCGGCGAGACGCGCGCAATCAGCTCGTAGGCCAGCCGGCGCGCGCGTGGGTTGTGTTTTTTGTCGGCGATGAACTTCTCCAGGTCCGCCTGCGGCAGGGCGCGCTTCGCCGCCAACTCTCGATCCACGATGGCGTCCACGGCGGAGCGGAGGTAATTCGCGGCGAGGTCGTTCGCATCGTCCATCGCGGCGAGGATTCCAGGGATGGCCTTTGCATCGGCCTTCGCCAGGTGCTGCCAGGCGGTTGCGGCCTGAGTGTTCCCCTTCCCCTCCGCGCCGACCTGGCGGATGGCGGCAACGTCGGCCTTGAACTCGGCGCGCACCGCGACTGACGCGGCCAGCGTTGCTCCGAGCAACAATGAACTCAGTGGCTTCATGACGCGGGAGGTTAGCGAAGCCGACACGGGTGACAACCGGCAAGTGCTCGGTGGCATCCGCCTCCAACAGGCCGCAATCACCGGAACGATGCGAAGACAGGGGCGGGGTCCCGTTTGAATTCCGAAGTGGCTCCCAAGAAACTGAGATGCGCGCGACGCTGGCCAGGCCAATTTTTCACTAGCGCTTGCCGCCGTTGGACCTAGATTACGGTCGGCCTTCGGTTCAGACAGGAATCAATCCTCAGTTCCCATGAAAGTCCTACTCGTCAGCCCGCAAACACCCGACACGTTCTGGAGCTTCAAGCACGTGCTGCGGTTTGTTTCCAAACGCTCCACGTTCCCGCCCCTGGGTTTGCTCACGGTGGCGGCCCTCCTGCCTCGCGACTGGCAGCTCAAGCTGGTGGACCTGAACGTCGGGCGGCTGCGAGACGAGGATCTGCGGCGCGCGGACGTGGTCATGATCAGCGCGATGATCGTCCACGAAGCGTCGGTGCGGGAGGTCGTGGCGCGATGCACGGCACTCGGCAAACGGGTGGTGGCCGGCGGGCCGCTGTTCACCACGGGGCATGACGCCTTCCCGGAAATCCAGCATTTCGTCCTGGGCGAAGCGGAGGAGGTGATGCCGCAGCTGGTGGCGGACTTGCAGGCGGGACAGCTGAAGCCGGTTTACCAGGCGGCGGCCCGCCCAAGCATGGCGCTCTCGCCGCTGCCGCGCTGGGATCTCATCAACCTGCGGCATTACGTGACGATGGCGGTGCAGTTTTCGCGCGGATGCCCGTTTGACTGCGAGTTTTGCGACATCATCGTGATGAACGGCCGCGTGCCACGGACGAAATCGCCGGCGCAGGTGATCGCCGAGCTTGAGGTGCTACGGCGGCGCGGCTGGCGCGACATGGTGTTCATCGTGGACGACAATTTCATCGGGGACAAACGGCGGACGAAGGCGTTGCTGCACGAGATGATCGCGTGGCGACGGCGCACGAACCCGAAGATGGGCTTCTTCACGGAAGCATCGATGAACCTCTCGGATGACCCGGAACTGCGCTCGCTGATGGTGCAGGCCGGGTTCACAAAAGTCTTTGTGGGCATCGAGACGCCGCAGGCGGAGTCCCTGGCGGAATGTCACAAGTTCCAAAACGAGGGGCGCGATCTGGTGGCGGCGGTGCACACGCTTCAACAGGACGGCCTGCAGGTGATGGGCGGCTTCATCGTGGGCTTCGACAGCGACCAGCCGGACATTTTCAACCGGCAGTTCGAGTTCATCCAGCGCTCCGGCGTGGTGACGGCGATGGTGGGGCTGCTCACGGCGCTGCCCCAGACGCGGCTCCATCAGCGGTTGCAGCGCGAGGGGCGGCTGGAGGCGAAGAGCACCGGCAACAACACGGACGCCACGCTGAATTTCAAACCGAAGCTGAACCGGGAATTCCTCCAATCGGGCTACCGCGATTTGATGAAGAAACTTTACGAGCCGGGGGCGTATTATCAGCGCATCCGGACGTTCATGGACAACCACCGGCCAACTGCAGGACCAAGCCTGCGGCTGTCGCGGGTGGATTTTCAGGCGTTCGTGAAATCGTTCTGGCTGCTGGGGGTGTGGCATCGCGGACGGGTGGCCTACTGGTGCTTTTTCTGGGGCACCCTCCTGCGGCGTCCGCGTCAATTCCGCTACGGAATGGAACTGGCGATCATCGGCCATCACTTCCGCCGCGTGGCACAGGCGCTCTGAACCGATCCCGTCCCCCGCGTGTCCGGCAGGCGACGCCCCAGTCACTTCGGCAACTGGTTCAGCGTGTAGAAGAACGTGTCGTGACGCAGTGGCTGCCCGAGGGAACTGCGAACGCCGGCAGCCCGGATGCTCGTGACGAAGCCAGCGCGCAACCCGCTGACCTTCAGCCGTGCGCTCAGGCCATCCGCAGCAACACCCACCCCGGAAACCTTCAGCGGGGATGACCGGTTGGGTGCGCCCTCGAAGTCGTGTTCCGCGCCGGGTTCGGCTTCATGGCGGTAGTTGAATTGCGCGATCTCGTAGCTCGACGCCCTCGACGCAGCCGCCGCGTCCACAGCTTGTGTGAACGTCAGCTCAAAACCATCCGCCAGCGTTTTCACCGACTTCACTTCAAAGATTGCCGTGTCCGTCGCAATCACACGCACGAGGCCAAGTCCCTTGCCATCCGCCGCCGCGCCGCCCACGTAGAGCTGGCCGTCCGGACTGAACGCAAGACGGCTCGCGCTGCAGCCGCCGAGGTCAGGAGGCGGATTCGGTGAGGCCGCAGGGATCCGTCTCCTCGCTTCGGCGGCTACGCTGAGAAACGGCCACGCCGCGCCCTGCCACTGGCCGTTCACTTTCTCCAGGCACACGCGCAGCAAGGCACCCTCGCCGTCCGCCACGAGCAGTTGCCCGGCAAATGCACCCCAGCCCTCCGGCGTGACCGCGAAGCCCGCCACGTGCCTCGCCAGCCGCGACGGAAACCAGACGGCGGGCGGCGTGAACTCCTTCGGCTCCTTGAACTGCTCCTGCGGCGCGGGCTGCGTGGCCGGGTGGCCGTGGAACTGCGCCTCCTGCACATGGGCAAGTTTCGCAGCCGGCACCCATGGCCCGGGATTGTCCGTCACGAAAATTTCGCCGGCAAAAATCTCGCACCCGCCGGGCGTGCCGAAGCCGCTGGCCCAACCCTCGAAGTCTTTGCCCGCCCGCCCAAAACGCACGTCCCAGCCACGGAACGTCACGTCCCACGGACTGCCGCGGCCGGCGAGCAGGACGTGAAATTCATCTTCCTTGTCCGAGACCGGGCCAAGCGCGGACTGCCGGTGGTTCCCGTTGAAGCCCCATCTCTGGCTTACGCACTCGAAGTAGTCCGCCTCGCCCGCACCGTCCGTGTCGCGCAGCCGCGTCAGCTCGCACTTTTGGGCCGCAAAGATTTCGCCCCGGATCACGCGCAGCCCGCCCGGCTCCAGCAAGCCGCGCGCAAAACGACGCCAGACCGGCGCGTTCGTGAGGTTGCCCGGCTGCTGCACGATGAAGACCTCGCCCACCGAAGTGCAAAGCGCGAGATCGCCGTTCGGCAGAAAGTCCATGCCGGTGACCGGTGAGCCGTGGCCGCCGGGAAACGGCAGCGGCTCGACGCGGAAGGCGGCATCAGCGCGCACTGCGGGCCTGGGCGAATTCATGTCCAAAGCAAGGAGCACCGCCCGGTTCGTTGGCGCGACGGCAGGCGGCTCGGACACGCGCATCAGCTCTGGAGGAGCCACTTTTGCTGGAACGAGTTTGGGCAGCAGCCGCTCGGCTTCGGCCCGGTCCGCGCACACAGCGGAAAGGATTTCAAATGAGATTTCCCCGCGATGCGACGGAATGTGGACGACGGCATGCGTCTCGTCGCCCGTGACGTGGCGCGAGATCACTTCACTCTCGCCATCCTTTTCGCGGTGCATCTCGACGAGGTAATCCATCTGCCCGGTCGCCGGCTTCCAGCCGAGCAGGGGACGTCCCCGAAACGCGGTGAGCAGCAAATCCTTCTCCCGCAGGATGCCCATCGCCGCGGCGTTCTGTCCGATCATCGTCATGCGCCCGCCCTCCAGATGCGCGGCAAACTCAAGATCGAGATAGCTCGCCGACAGCTCGAACCGCCGCACCACGACCGGCAGGCCGTCCACAAACTGGACGGACGGCGTCTCGTGGACGCGCACCGACTCCCCGGCGTCAAGGGGCAGCTCATAGACCAAAGTCGTCACACCGCCGCGCGTGCTGATGCCGAGAAAACGCGGCTTTGACGGAAAGTCGGTGAGGATGTTCCTCGCCTGCCTGCCGCCGGCCCACGGAAAGAACGGGGGATTGGAGAAGAGCGTGTCGCCGGTGAAGTCCGCGAGGAAGCGGCCTGCGGCGCCGTCGTAAGGCGCGCCATGCAGGTTCAAGCCCGGTCCACGCCATGCCGTGTGAGTGCGCAGCATCTCCGTGTCGAAGGCGATGTGGATGTTCGTCGCGAGCGGGATGATCACGCTGCGCGCGGCGGCGGCCATCGGCGCGCGACGAAACGGCTGGTCTGCGGGATCACGGAAGGTCTGGGCGGGGAGTGCGGTGACAAGAAACGCCGCGAGCAACGCAGCCCCGCAAAGCCAGGTAGGGCGAGACTCCGTCGAGCCCCATCTGCCGACGAAGGATGTGCGAGCGCAGCGAGCTTCCTGGCTGGATGAGGTGCTGCGGGAGACGCTCGCTGCGCTCGCCTCGCTGCGCTCGATATGGGGCTCGACGGAGTCTCGCCCTACCGGAGCGGCGATTGCAAACCGACGGCACGGGCTGCGGCGCGTTCGTTGCCCCCGTTCCGCGTTCCGCGTTCCGCGTTCCGCGTTCACTTCACTTCCCACTTCTCGCCGAAGAAGTCGGCGGCGACGACGCCTTTGCCGAGGACGCGGCCGGCGAGTGGCACGCTCATGTCCAGCACGGCCCAGTCGGGGAGCTTGGGCGTCTGCTGCGAGTTCGATGTGGCGGCGAACTGCGAGAAGGTGAAGCCGGAGTTGATGACCACGTAGCGCGACGGGTTCAGCGGGTTCGGGAAGATGAACGCGGGGACATGCTTCGTGGCGTCGTAGGTCTTGCCGCCGACTTTGATTTCCCTGCCGCTCCACTGGATGGGCAGCTTCCCGGCGATGCGGGCGAGGAGCTTGTTCGACGACGGGTCGCCCCAGAGGACGAGATTGCTGTTCTTGATGTCGTCGTCGGTGATGGCGGAGTCGTCCTTCACGCGCGGCTCGCCGCGGAAGTAGCGCCGCCAGTGGAACGAGGCCTCGGCCAGCTCCGTCTTCGCCCACTGCCCGACGGCGGCGTTCAACGGCTGGCCGGTGGGCCGCACCATCACGAACGAGTCCATGAAGGCGTCGTCAATGGGGCCTTGGAGGTTGTGGCGCTTGCCAATTGCCGATTGCCGATTGCCGATTGCCGATTGCAGCCGCCACTTGCCTGCCTCTTTGGCAGCCGGAAAGAAGAGTCGTCCGGACGAAATGATTGCTCCAGCACCGGCGTCTTGCCCATCTACGATCATTTTGACCGAACTGGGCGAAACCAACTTTGCGGCCTCCTGAATGTTAATGAAGAACGCGGCAATGTTCTTCGTGGTGATGTTGATTCTGTCTCTGCCAACAATCTCGGCTTCGATTCGCGCCGGCTCCCACTGCTTCTCCATCGCATCAATCGTCACCCAATGCGCTGAGTTGAACTTCAGCGAGTGCGTCACCAGCGTGACCTTCTTCGGCTGGTGGTTGATACCCTTGTTCGTCGCGTCGTCCACGAGCTTGGCCACGGTCTTCTTCGCGCTGGGTTCGTAAGCATGGCCGGTCTTGGGGCCGATGATGTGGGTCATCTTCACGCCGTCCGCAAGCAGCGCGTCTCCCATCATGTCGGCGGCCACCTTTTGCGCGTCGTCCTCGCCGCTGTAAGCCACGAGCGTCGAGTTGACGAGGTTGATGGGGCACGCGAGCGGGTCGTAGAGATTCCAGAGCTTCTGCTCATACCACGGGATGGTGGCGAGCCCGCCGGCCTTCTCGATGAATCTCGCCTGGTAATTCTTCACGTCCACGAAGCCCGCGCCGGGATTCACCGCCGCGAACTTGTCCGGGTGATGCGCGCCGAGGTGCCACGCACCCGCGCCGCCCATAGAGAAGCCGCGCATCGCAAGCTTGTTGCGGTCAACCGGGTAGTGCTTCGCCGCGTGATCGAGGCCTTCCCACACGTCGGTCTCGCCCGCGAACTTGAAGGCGTTCATGAAGCGCCCGTAAGGCTCCAGCACAAAGGCGTCATCCGGCAGGAACTGGCTGCCGCCACGCTGCTGGCCCTCGATGAACGCGACTTCGTTGAGCGTGTCGCCGCGTCCGTGCAGCCAGAAGTCGAGCCGGCGCGGCTGGTCGCCACCGGAGAGATAAGTCACGGGCACGCGCAATCCGTAAGGCTGCACCGAGCCGTCAATCTTCGACACGTAGCCGCGCACGACGGGAACGTGCGTGAGCGGCGCGGGCCTGGGCTGCCTGCGCTTTGCGGCGTCGGCAACCTGGACGGCCTCCATCTGGGCCTTGACCGCGAGCAGGCCGGCCTTCGTGTTCCACGGCGCGTTTCCGGCAGCGAGTTGTCTGGCGCGTTCGGACCCCTGCTTGAGCAGCGCGCGGGCGGAGTTGAACTGGTTCGTGCTGGTGAAGATGTCGTCCTCCAGCGCGTAGCGGACGGCGTTGTGATAAACCTGCACGTCGGGCAGGAGCGCGAGGAGTTCGGGCCGGCCCTTCAGGGAAGCGCGCAGGGCTTCGATCTCCTTGCCCTGCGCGGCCACGCCGGCGGCCAGCTCGGCCTTCACGGCGGCGGGCACCACGACGCCGGGCGGCGGGTTGAGCTTCCTGGGATTCGGCTGAAGAACGGGTGCGGCGGCTTTCTTGGCGGGCGCGGCGGCCTTTTTCTCCGCCGCGGCGGCAAGGTTCAAAGACAGGACGAAAGCGAGCAGGACGAGCGGCAGCTTCATGGGTCAGGTATTGCAGAGGGAGTGAAACTTGGCGAGCGGCAAAGCGGTGCGGGAGAAGACGTGGGGAATGTTTCGGCTCGCCTCCCGTCCGGCTTCCGCGAAATCTCTCCGCGCGTGCAGCTCGACCTGTTCAGCCGCCTTCTCCGCCGTGTGCGCCCCACCATGGCGACGGATGCGCTGCGCGTGGGCGGGGCGGAGCTGCCCGTCGAGTTCGTGAGGAATCCCAAGGCCCGCCGCTACATTCTGCGCCTGACTCCGGGGCGCGTGGCCCGGGTGACGGTGCCGCGCTTCGGAAACCAGAAAGAAGCCCTCGCCTTCGCACAACGGCAGACCGGCTGGCTGGAGAAACAACTGGCGAAGTCGCCGCGTTCCCATCACGCGACCGAGTGGCGGCACGGGACGGAAATTCTCTTTCGTGGGGAGCACGTCGCCCTGCAACTGGAAACGCACGCCTCCGGCTGCGCGGTGCGCCTGGCCGGTCAGATCATCACGCTCCGTGAAACGACGGCCAACCTCCGCCCCGCCGTGGAACGCCACCTCCGCCTGCTTGCGACGAAGGAACTCCCGCCCCGCCTGCTCGAATTCGCAGCCCGGCATCAAGTCACCGTCCACCGCGTCACCGTGCGCAGCCAGCGGTCGCGCTGGGGCAGTTGCTCGCGTGCGGGGGCGATCTCGCTGAACTGGCGGCTCGTGCAGGCGCCCGACTTTGTGCGCGACTACATCTGCGTCCACGAGCTGATGCACCGGCGCGAGATGAACCACTCGGCGCGCTACTGGGGCCATGTGGCCGGGGCGTTCCCGCGCTGGGAGGAGGCCGAGCGCTGGCTCAAGGCGCATGGCGGCCTGCTGCGATGACCCTTGCAACACCAAGCCCGGATGAGTATGCCTCGCAGGCATGAAACGCCTTGTGAGGGTTGTCGTCATCGCGCTGACAGCGGGCCTTGCCGTTCTGGCAATGATTGCCGGCTTTGCAAGTGAAGAGCCTCTGTCGATCGCGTCCTTGCCAAAGTGGGCAAAGCTTCTCACCGGAGCCGTGTGTCTGATGTGGCTGGCGATGGAATTCATCGGCCCATTTCTGGATTATCGGAACGTGCGGCAAGATCGGGACTTGGAAAGGCAGCAGAGATTGGGACCTGCTGCTGAATGCCCCGAAGCAGCCGGGCAACCGATTGCTTCGGAGTCAACAACCTGCGACGTGCCGGCAGCAAAACCACACGCGGTTGAATAGTCCTGATCCTTTCCGTATCTGACAGCCATGCGCCAATTGCTCTGCCTGCTTTCATCCTTCGCATGCGTCTTCGCCACCTCCGCCGCCGATCCGTCCATCATGGACGGCGTGAAACGCGTTGTCTTCCTCGGCGACAGCATCACGTATGCGGGCGGTTACGTGGACATTCTCGAAGCCACCTTCCGTGTTGGAAACCCGGACCGCGCGGTGGAGTTCATCAACATCGGCCTGCCCAGCGAGACGGTCAGCGGCCTGAGCGAGCCGGGCCACGCGGGCGGACAGTTCCCCCGCCCCACCGTCCACGAGCGGCTCGACCGCGTGCTGGCGAAATCCAAACCCGACCTGATCGTCGCCTGCTACGGGATGAACTGCGGAATGTATTATCCCTTCAGCGAGGAACGCTTCGCCAAATATCGCGAAGGCATCGAGCTGCTCCGCAAGAAGGCTGCGGCCGCCGGGGCGAAAATCATCCACCTCACGCCGCCCGTCTTCGATCCCCTGCCCATCAAGGCCCGCACGCTTCCCGCCGGCCTGCCCGAATACAAGCAGCCCTTCGAAGGCTACAACACGGTGCTAGACCGCTACTCCGAGTGGCTCGTGGGCCAGCGCGCGCAAGGCTGGATCGTCGTGGACACGCACTTCCCGATGGCCAGATTCCTAGCCGCCGGACGTGAGCACGACGCGGCCTTCAAGCTCGCGCCCGACGGCGTCCATGCGAACGCCACGGGCCACTGGCTCATCGCGCGCGAGGTGCTGCGGCATTTCAACGGCCCCGAGGAGAAGCTCGCCGCGGCCAACGACGGCGCGGCTTTCCTGAGTTCCATCCATCCCCGCGGCGCGGACTTGCTCAAGCTCATCGCCCAGCGACAGTCGGTGGTGAAGGATGCGTGGTTGACCGGGTGCGGCCATCTGCGGCCCGGGATGAAGAAAGGCGTGCCCGTTGCAGAGGCTCAGGCGAAGTGGACCGAGCTGGAGCAGAAAATCGCTGAAGTGGCGAAGGACAAATAGGCCGGGCCTGAGCCAGGGTAGGACAAGCGGGACGCCTGTCTTACTTCTCTGTCGCCTCCAGCCGGGCGACGGCTTCCAGCGCGGCGACGGTGAAGACCATCGGATACAGCCGCTCGTAATACCACAGCTTGGCGAAGTAGAAGCCGATGGGCGCGGGCTGGGTCCAGGTGCCATCTTCGATGCGGGAGAGAAGCCACGTAGCTCCGCGCGCTGCCGGTTCCCACACCCCATTTTCACTGAGGTGGGCCGAGCTGCCTAACGATACGAACGCTTCAACCGCCAGCGCCGTTTCCTCAATCGAGCTGGGAGTGTCTGTCCCGCTTCCCCAGCCGCCGTCTGGGTTTTGGGTGTGGATCAACCATTTCATGCCGCAATTCATCAATTGCACCTGAAGCGAAAGCTCTTCTGGAATGACATCGACGCAGACTGACTTCCAGCGCTTAAAGGCAGTGGCCAAAGCTTTGACAACCTGAGCTGTTCCATACGTGCGATTTTCTTCACCCTCCGCTGTCTGATTCCCGAACCAAAGTGGACTCCAAGAGCCATCTGCGTTCTGAGCACTAGCTAGGAAACGCGTTGAGTGAAGCACGGCATTCCGGATTACTCGTGCGTCTCGTGTTGAAGCTAGTTGTCCCCACGCCAGCCACGCCCGCAGCGTGTGCGCCGTGATGTCCGGGCTGCTGCGGTCGAAGGGCAGGTTCGTCCAGCCGCGGCAGAAGGTCGGGATGCCACCGTCGCGGTTTTGCAGGTCCAGCAGCCACTTCACCCCCGCGATGGCCGCCTCGCGCACGCGGGGGCTGCCATCGTCGAGTTGCTTCAACGCCAGCAGCGCGCCCGCCGTGTCGTCCGCATCGGGCACCCCACCGGGCAAGTCCGTCCACGCCCAGCCGCCGGGCGCGGCGTTCGTGTAGGGATGCACCGTGCGGTATTGCTGCGCGAGCAGCCACTCAAGGATGCGCCCGCGCTCCTCGGCGCTCATCACCTTGTGAATGCTCGGGCCAAGCGCGTTGACGGCGAGCGTCGTCACCCACGTCGCGAGGTTGGTGTCAATCGGCCAGCTTCCATCCGCACGCATGGACTTGACCAGGAACTCCACGCCGCGCCGCGCGACGGGATGGTCCGCGTGCCCGCTGCCCGCGAGGCTCATGGTGACGAAGCTCGTGAGCGGCGTGGCTTCGAGGAAGCCGCCGCCCGGCGGCTGGATGCGCTCCAGCACGCGGAGCGTCTTCGCGCGCGCGCGATCGCGGAGCAGACGCAGCACGGGGTTGCGCGTGGGCAGGTGATGATGTCGCGCCTGCCCGATGGCAATGAGCGCCGGCAGCGCGTAGCTCACCACCGGCAGGCGCAGCGCGGCGAAGAATTTCTGCGGCAACGCGGCCAGCTCGAACGGAAGCTGAATGACCCGCTGCCAAGCCTCCTTGCCCTCGCCCAGCCGCCCGGCCAGCGCACACATCGTGAGGATGGGCACGGAGAAGGTGCGGTCCTTGCCGTAGCGGGCGACGATGGCGGAGATGAGCGCAGAGCGGTTGAGGGGAGAGTGTTCAGTATTCAGTTTCCAGTTTTCAGTGGGAGCTCCGGACGCCGCAGGCTTCGGGTCTGAACACTGAACACTGGACACTGAACACTTTTCCGCCAGCCACGCCTCCGCCCGCCGCACCGTCTCCGGCCACTTCGTCTCCGCCCCCGGCACCGCGCCGAAGGCCGCCCAGCACAGCGCGGTCGTGCTGATGTTGGAAAAGCTCAGGACGGTGTCGCCCCAGCCGCCGTCGGCGTTCTGGTGCCCGGCAAGCCAGCGAAGTCCCGACTCAATGGCCGACTGCTGCCCCTTCACTGCTGACAGCTCGCGCGCGTGGCGCTGCCACAGCTCCAACGCCGCCACCGCCGTGGCCGTGGAGAGCGCGCTGCTGGACAATTCGCCTTCCCAGTGGCCGTGCGGGCCGCGTTCGGCGAGCAGCGCGGCGCGGGTTTTGGCGAGAGCACGCTCCAGCCGCGCGCGGTCAAGACGCGGCGCGGGCGGCGGAGTTGTCGGCTGATCGGCGGCCACGGGCCCAGTCTGGCGGAGGGCGGGTGCGATTTCACGCTTGTTCGGAACCCGGAGAATTGCTTTCTTCCCGCGTCACAACAGCACTTACGCAGCGCCAACAACAGCTACTGACGATGACGAATTACAAACTCGCCCCGCGCGGCTCCGGCAGGCTTTACAACAGCAAGGCCTTTACCAAGCCCGTGAATTTCTTCTGTGCGGCCGCCAGCGCGAAGGAGGTGTGCATCGCCGGGGACTTCAATGAATGGAATCCCATGTCGCACCCGATGCAGCGATCGCCGGACGGCAACTGGGTGGTGCAGCTCATGTTGACCAACGGGCATCACCGCTACTGGTTCCTCGTGGACGGGGTGCCGACGCTCGACCCGCGCGCGCAGGGACTGGGCCGCAACGACAAGAACGAGCGGGTGTCGATGATTTCGCTGAGCTGAACCGCAAACGGGTCAACCGCAAAGAGCGACGGCAGGCAAAAGGAGGAAGGCCGTAGCTTTAACGACTATTCCGTCCCCTGCTCTATCTTCGCGCCCTTGTTGGCGACGCGGCGCTCGGAGAAGAAACTGAGGAGCATGGTGCGGCATTCCTCCTCCAGCACGCCGCGCGTGATCTCACACTGATGATTGAGGCCGGGAAACTGCAGCAGGTTCAACGCGCCGCCCGCCGCACCGCCCTTCGCATCGCCGACGCCATAGACCACGCGGGCGAAGCGGACATGGACAATCGCACCGGCACACATGGGGCACGGCTCCTTGGTGACGTAGAGCGTGCAGTCGTTGAGCCGCCAGTCACCGACGGCCTCCTCGGCCGCGGTGATCGCAAGCATCTCGGCGTGGGCCGTGGCGTCCTTGAGCAGCTCAACCTGGTTGAACGCACGGGCGATGATGCGTCCATTCCGCACGACCACCGCACCGACGGGAACTTCCTCCGCCTCGTAGGCCCGGGCAGCCAGGCGCAACGCCTCCCCCATGAAGTAATGATCGCTGTGCAGGTCGATGATCGGCTCGTCGGTCACGGGAAAAGAGAACCACGAATGGACGTGGATGGGCACGAAGGAATTTGGAGATGAGTAGTCGCGACCTTCAGGTTGCGCGTCACGGTGCCTTCACGCGCAGGCTAAAGCCTGCGACTACGCACCGTGGGCTGCATTTCGCGGTGCGCCTGCACGAGTGCGGCGAGGAGTTGCTGCCAGTCGGCTTCGGTGGTTTCCCAGCCGGCGCTGAAGCGCAGGGCGCGGGCGGCTTCGCCCGGCGTGCAGCCCATCGCCGAAAGAACAGGACTGGGCTCCTCCTTGCCGCTGGCGCAGGCAGAACCGGTGGAGACGGCGACGCCGAGCTTGTCGAGTTTCACAACCCAACGGATGCGGCAGCCGGCCTCGGGCATGAGGGCAAGGACGGTGTTCCAGACGCGCGGCGATTTCGCGCCGATGATCCTGGTGCCGGGAATCGCTTTGCGGAGCTGGCGCTCGAACGCGGTGCGCATTGGAGCGCGGACGCCCACGTCCGCAGCACGCGATGGGGCAGAAGTGGCGGCTGCGGACGTGGGCGTCCGCGCTCCTTCCTCGCGGGCTTCGAGGGCCGCGACCATCGCCAGCACGCCGGGGACATTCTCCGTGCCGGCGCGGCGGCCTTCTTCCTGTGCCCCGCCACGCAACAGCGGAACGACACGGCCCTTCGCCGGACATTTCAGAAAACCGACACCGCGCGGTCCACCGAACTTGTGCGCGCTGCCGCTGACCCAGTCGCAATCGCCGAGGCTGGCGGCGGGGAGTTTGCCAAGGGCCTGCACGGCGTCGCAGAAGAACGGAACGCCGTGCTCGCGGCAGAGGGCGAGGATTTCGCGCGTGGGCTGGATGACGCCGGTCTCGTTGTTCACGGCCATCACCGAAAGCAGGCCGGGGCGAATGCGTTTCAAATTCTTTGTCAGCCAATCGATATCCACCGCGCCATTGCGGGTGACGGGGATGAGCCGGTGGCGTTTCGGAAAATGTTGGCGGGCGCTTTCCATCACGCACGGATGCTCGATGGCGGAGAGCCAGACTTCGGCGTCAGGCGCGAGCGTGCGCGCGGCGTGGTGGAAGACAGTGTTCGCGGACTCGGTCGCGCCGGAGGTGAAGACGATGTCGAGGGCATCGCAGCCGAGAATGCGTGCCAGCTTCTCCCGCGCCTCGCTCAACGCGGTGTCTGCGCGAGCGCCGACACGGTGCAAGCTTGACGGGTTGCCGATGAAGTGCTCGGTCGCGTCCAGCCACGCCTGCCGCGCGGCGGAATGGAGGGGCGAAGTGGCGTTGTGATCGAAATAAAGCACGGGTCAGACAGCATAAGCCGCTGGCGAAGCTCCGCGAGGTCTTGGAGTGCGCCAGTCCTCTGGCGCTTTCGTCCGGAGTGGAAGAGCGGCAGAGGGCTGCCGCAGTCCAAGACGCTGGCGCGACAACGAGTGCACCACGTCTGCTTCGAATGTTTGAAGCGGATCGTTCATTTTGCAGAGCTGGCACGGATGAAGGCGCGGAAGAGTTCGGCGAAGTGCGGGTAACGGTCGTAGAGACGCTCGGGATGGAACTGGACGGATTGAAGGAACGGCAGCCGCGACTTGTCCTTGAGTTCCATCGTCTCGATGACGCCGTCGGAAGTCGTGCCCGTCACGCGGAGTGCGTCCGCCACCCGGGCGACGGCCTGGTGGTGCGTGCTGTTCGTGCCGATCTGAGCCGCGCCGAGGAGGGTGGCGAGTTGAGAATCGGGAACGAGCGCAACGTCATGGACCAGCTCGAACTTCCGCTCGACCTGCTTGTGCGGGAGCGCGCCCGGAAGCTGGGACGAGATGTCCACGATCAGCGTGCCACCGAGGGCGACGTTGAGCATCTGGTGTCCGCGGCAGATGCAGAGGAGCGGCCTGCGTTGACGGAAGATTTCCTCGACGAGGGCGAATTCGA
>Ga0172379_10005236_pt1 | contig 18304 bp, 11 predicted proteins | sample GrowelOW334metaG_FD_119756 | JGI IMG/M metagenome (GOLD analysis project Ga0172379, IMG submission 119756) | Groundwater microbial communities from an aquifer near a municipal landfill in Southern Ontario, Canada - Groundwater well OW334 metaG | ecosystem: Environmental > Aquatic > Deep...
AAAACATCCTCTGCCGGTGGGGGTGTTATTACTGAATCGGATGAAGGAAACAATTGCGGTACATGGACCAATGTAAATATTGTGAATGTTCCTCCGACTACTTATACTTTAACAATTAACAAAACAGGCAGTGGGATAGTTATAGGAGCTGGTACCTATTCTCCCGGAACCACTGTAACAATATCGGCGATACCAAGTAGTGGTTTTACTTTCACCGGTTGGGATGGAACAGATTGTATGGATGGTTCAGTTACAATGAATGCTAATAAAATTTGTATAGCAACGTTTATTGCTGTTGGCAATAATAACTGTGATCCGGACGGCGGAGGCGGAGGTAATGGCGGCGATAGTCCTTCTTGTCCGTCAATTGAAGAAAATGGTACTTGCTATTCATTCCAAAATTCTTGTGGCCTAGTTAATAAAGGCATTATTCAAAATGGCATCTGTACTGCGACGGTACCTTCAAATGCTTTTTGCTTAGGCGGTGATTCTTGTGTAGTTGCAGGTGCAGGGGTTTGTGGTCCTCGCAATTCCAATGAATCTTATGGATTTGATCACACAAATGGCTGTTCTGTTGGTGTCCAAAATCCAAATCCAGCAACTAATGGTTTTAGGTCTTGGACATGGACTTGCGGACTCACGCAATGTTATGAATTAAAAAAAATACCAGGGTGGGGTGAAAATTAAATAATAGAAAATATTAGCAAAAAATCCTCCAACATTTATATTGGGGGATTTTTGTTATACTATTATTAGTATTGACATAAATTATTCCACTTGTTTTCTATTTTATAGTATAATTAATCAATCCTATGAAATATAAATTTTTCAAAATCTCTATTTTTATTATTTTAATATTAGTGAGTGGTTTTTATCTTAATCCTAATACGGCACAAGGACTTGAATTATGTAGAACTATCCCTCCCCCAAGTGTGAGCATAACTATTCCAGGTTATGGTACGTTTGCCAACAGCGCAGGAAACCCTGATCCGATTTATTCTATAAAAGTATCCCCTGGAGCGTCTTTCACAGCTACATATCAAAGCAGTAGTGTCGATGGAGTGCGAAATACTTCCGACATTTGGCCCTATAGCAGTTTTAATTATGGTCCCATCTCCGGGAACAATCCTGCAAGCCGTACCCATACGACAACAACTGGAATAACAACGGCAACTTCTTTTGAAACAAGGAGTGAAGCATATTGTGATTCAGAATCAAGTTCCTTCGCGCCACCTTGGGGTAGTGTGACGGTTGATGTAAATGTTATGTCTGGTACTCTTTCTGCTTCTAATTGTACTGTTGCTGTGGGGGCAAGCAGTTGCAATACAACTTTGAATTGGAATACAACAAATCCAGTAGCTACTTCTTCGGTTACAACTCCTACAAGTATCACTGTCGGATCAGGAAACTCAGGGACAACAACCTATGCTGTGACTGGAGGTTCCCCAAACGGCACCAGAACTTTTTATTTATACAATAATTCTACTCTTCTTAACCAGGCCACTGCTACTGCCACCTGCACTTCTGGTTCAACTTGGAACGGAAGTATTTGTGCCTCTGTTCCTACTGTTACATCTCCAACCGTTATCGGTATTACCTCTTCTAGCGCCACTCCCGGTGCTACCGTTTCCTCTTTAGGTTTTCCCGCTTCCATTTCAGCTCGAGGAATTTGCCTTAGCACATCGATAAACCCAAGTCTTACAAATGGAGCTACTTGTGCGTCTGTGCCACCACTGACGACTGGTGCGTACACGAAGGCTTTCATAGGATTAAGCCCTAACACTTTGTATCATTATCAAGGCTATGCCACTAATGCAACCGGTACGGGATATACGGGTGATGCAACATTCACGACACTTGCCGCATACACTCTTACTGTTTCCAAAGCAGGAACCGGATCGGGAACAGTTACTTCCAGTCCATCTGGCATAAATTGCGGAGTTGATTGTACAGAGGTTTATACCACCGGAACATCAGTTGTTCTTACAGCCGTACCAACCGCTGGTTCTTCTTTTGCTGGTTGGTCAGGAAGTTGTTCAGGGACAGGAACTTGCACGGTTTCAATGACGCAAGCTAGAAATGTTACAGCGACGTTTAATCTTATTCCTATTGTTGGGTCTTGTTCAGCCAGTCCTAATCCGCAATATATTAATTCCAATATGACTTGGACAGCAACGGCTTCCGGCGGAACGGGAACACATACATATAGTTGGAGTGGAACGGATGGATTATCGGGCACAGGGAGTTCAGTTGTAAAATCTTATTCAACAACTGGAATAAAAACTGCAACAGTTACCATAACATCAGGCACACAAACAACACCACCAATAAATTGTTCTCCTAATCTTACAATACAGACCTTGCCCAATTATACTCTGTCGGTAACCAAAGCTGGCACAGGGGCCGGAACTGTAACTGGGACTTCCGCTCCAGCTATAAATTGCGGAACAACTTGTAGCGCGGATTATACATCTGGAACTACTATAACTCTTACCGCTACACCAAATTCAGGTTCAAGTTTTTCCGGCTGGAGTGGAGATGCAGATTGTTCTGATGGTTCAGTAACCATGAATGCTAACAAAACTTGCACCGCGACATTTATTACGACTCCCACCGTTACCACTACCGCAACATCCGGCATCACTTCAAGCAGTGTATCTAGTGGTGGAAATGTAACTTCTGACGGAGGAGCCACAATAACAGCCAGAGGTATAGCTATTAATTCGGCAGCGAATCCTACAACTGCCAACGGTCACACAACTGAAACAGGAACCACCGGTGCATTTACTAGTACTTGGTCTGGACTAGCCTCCGGCACTACTTATCACATTCGTGCTTATGCTACGAATAGTGTGGGGACTTCGTATGGAGCTGATGTGTTGTTTACAACGTTGAAAGTTCCTACCGTTACTACTCCAACTTCTTCTTCTGTTGCCCAAACATCAGCCACTCTCGGGGCAGATGTAACCTCTCTTGGCATTCCAGCTTCTATCTCTGCTCGTGGAACTTGTTGGGGAACGTCAGCTAATCCAACTACAAACTGTACAGCTGCTACTGGAACAACAACAGGAATATTTACACATTCAAGAACGGGGTTAACTTGTAATACAACTTATTACTATCGTGGTTATGCTACCAACACAACTGGTATAGCTTATTCAGCCGATGGAACTTTTACGACAAATGCTTGTAATACTATTCCTGCTGTTACCACAAATTCATGTACAAGCATTACCCAAACTACTACCACTGGTAACGGAGTTGTGACTTCCGATGGAGGGGCGCCTTCACCAATGGAGAGAGGTGTAGTTTGGAGTACTTCGTTGAATCCTACAACAGCAGATAATAAAACAACAGACCCTAGAGGTGTTGGTGTTTTTGTGGGTAGTATGACGGGACTAACACCCGGCACTCTTTATCATGTCCGTGCTTATGCTACCAACAGCGTTGGTACGGCTTACGGTTCAGATGTAACTTGTACGACAAATCCTCCTGACTCCTGCGGTCCCGGCAGTAGTTCTACTCCACAACTTACTGAACCAACCGGTGCATCTGCTTGTACTGTCGGCACATACGCAAACTCTCCAGCCGATACCACTACCATCGGACTTCAAGCTTGGAATTGGTCTTGCGGAATAGTGACAACTTGCTCGGCTCCTAAATACGGGTGTAGATTAACCTATGATGACAACTATGTTTTACCTCAATATGGCGCAAACGGTCCAAACAATAATTGGGGTTGTGCTGGTACTTGTCTAAATGGTGGGATCGATTATCCGACGTGTACAGCGCCTGCCGTCGTCCCTACAGTTACCACTGCTTCAGCTTCTAACATTACTTCAAGCAGTGTTGGGAGTGGAGGAAATGTAACCTCCGATGGGGGAGCGACAATAACAGCCAGAGGTATAGTTATTGATTCAAATCCAAATCCTGATCTTGGGAATAATCACACAACTGTAATTCCCGAATCAGGAATCACCGGTTCATTCACAAGCACTTATTCTCCACTAACATCTAACAAAACTTATTATATTAAAGCTTATGCCACTAACAGTGCAGGAACTGGATATGGAAATGAAATAGTATTCACAACACTTCCTTCCGTTACCACTACCGCTTGCTCCGGAATTACCAAAAACTCCATTAATACTGGAGGTAGTGTGGCTGTTGGCGGGGGAGCTACTATAAGCGCAAGAGGTGTGGCTTATCGTTTGACAGCCGATCCTACAATTTTAAATAATACCGTGCCAAGCGGGACAGGAACTGGTTCGTTTACCAGTAATATGACTTCGTTGGTAGCAAATACCAATTATCACATCCGCGCTTATGCCACGAACAGTGCCGGTACAGCGTATGGCTCTGATATATCCTGTACAACAACTGCTCCGGATCTTACGGCTAGCGTTGTCACACCAACCGCCGCTACTGTTAATATAGCCACGACTTTTTCTTCAACTATTTCAAACATTGGGCCGGATGCGACAGTTTCCTTCTCTAATTTTTTTCAAATTGCGACTGCTCCTAATGGTGGAGGTACAATTACTGACTTAGGGGCGACCACAATGACGGCACTAGCTGCTGGTGCGACAAACACAACCACAAAATCTTATACTTTCACTTCTGCCGGAACACATTCCATGCGTGCTTGTGCAGATAAAACATCTTCTGCTGGCGGAGGAGTTATCACTGAATTGGATGAGAACAACAACTGTGGTAATTGGACGAATGTTGTGGTGTCCAGTCCTACTATGTCCGGGACTCTCACTGCTTCTAATTGTACTATTGTTGCGGGGGCAAATAGCTGTACTGCAAATATTAATTGGAGTATAGCCAATCCCCAGGCGATACCGACTGCAATTACCGCAAATGGAATGACCGACGTAAATGTTACCAATACTTTAGCTACTCCTCAATCCGGTATTCAATCTCTGACCGTTCCGTATCCTAGTAGAATATTTTATCTTTACAACAATGCAATTGAACTTGATAGCGCGACTGCTACTGCTTCTTGTGCTGTTGGTACTACTTGGGATGGAAGTATTTGTGCGACTAATTCCTATACTGTCACTCCTAGCGCTGGCGTAAGTTGTACTATTTCCCCAAATACTCCACAGACAGTAAATTATGGATCTAATAAACAATTTACTGTTGGTGCCTCTACTGGTTATACTTTATCTACTCCGATCGGAGGTACTTGTGGAGGGACACTTGTTGGGAGTACTTATACCACTTCAGCTATAACCGGAAATTGTACAGTTATTACTTCATGTTTGATTAATCCATACACTCTCACGGTGAACAAAGCTGGTACCGGTTCCGGGATAGTTTCTTCTAGTCCAATTGGAATTAATTGTGGGGCAACTTGTTCTTATCCATTTGATTATAATACTTCTGTTGATCTGACTCCTTCTTCCGGAGTTGGCTCGACCTTTGCGGGTTGGAGTGGAGACGCCGATTGCGTTGATGGTTTAATTACAATGAGCGCCAATAAAATTTGTACAGCTACTTTTGCCCTTAATTCTTATACCGTTTCTACTAATATTACTTCCGGTGGAACTGTTACCCCGTCTTCTCGTATCGTTAATCATGGTTCGACTACTACTTTTGATGTTGTTCCGAATTCTGGGTATATCGCTACCGCTTCCGGCTGCAATGGTTCTTTATCTGAGACAACTTATACAACCGGAGCAATAACTGCAAATTGCACAGTAGTAATTAATTTTATCTTAGGTACTTTATCTTCCAATCCTTCTCCTTGTACTATTGTTTCTGGACAAAACAGTTGCAATGTTGATCTCACTTGGACAATCGTCAATCGCCCTTCAGCCAAAGACGGGACTTGGATGTACGGAACCGGTGGAATGAGTACTGTTACTTTGGGGGTAAATAATAATTCTGGTACCCAATCTTTTTCAGTGCCTTATGGTGGGAGAACTTTTACCCTTACAATAGGAGAAAGAATATCACCGCAAGTGCTTGTTGATCTCAAAGAAATTACTGTTAATGCAACTTGTGCTTCTGGTACTACTTGGAACGGAAGTCTTTGCGCGATAAATTCTTATACTGTCACTCCTTCTGCTGGAGCCAACGGAACTATTCTTCCGAACACTCCACAGACAGTAAATTATAATTCTACTAAAGTATTTACTGTAACTCCGAATTCTGGGTATACAGCTTCAGTTGGAGGCACTTGCGGAGGGACACTTGTTGGAACCACCTACACTACAAATCCCGTTGTTGCTAACTGCACCGTTGTGGCCTCGTTTGTTTTAAATTCCTATACTGTTACAGCCACCGCTGGAGTTGGAGGAACCATTACTCCAGCTTCTCGCGCCGTCAATCATGGCTTAACAACAACCTTTACGGTGACACCGGAGGCAGGCAAATATATATCATCTATTGGTGGCACTTGTCCTGTCGGAACATTTGCTGGAAATATTTATACAACCGGACCTATTGTCGCAAACTGCACCGTTATGGCAACATTCATGTCTGGCACAATTGTTCCTGATCCATCTTCTTGCACTATTCCTTTGGGAGCAAACAGTTGTAACGTGAATCTTTCTTGGAATACAATAAATCCTGTTGGTACGTCTGCTGTGACTGCCGTTGATATGATTGATGTAAATGGAAATTCAGGTAATCAATCTTTTATTGTCCCATATTCCAGTAGAATATTTTATCTTTATAATAATTCTCAACTTCTTGGTCAGACCACGGTAACTTCCAGTTGTATTTCTGGTACGGTTTGGAACGAAGGTTCCGGCGCTTGTGTTTCTGCTATTGATGGCGGTTGGAGCGATTGGGGTGCTTGTAGCGCAGAAACTTGTGGTTGTGAAGGAGTTCAAACTCGTTATTGTAATAATCCCTTCCCCGCGTATGGAGGAGCGGATTGCGTTGGTCCAGATACTCAATCTTGCAGTGCTTCAGCTTGTCCTTCCGGAAATATAACTGCGTCTTCTTGTACTGTCGCTGGCGGTGCTGCTACTTGTACTTCTCAAGTAATATGGAGTACTGCCGATCTTACTCCTACTGGAGCTACTGAAGTTACAAGAAACAATCCGAACGGGACTCATATCTCTTACAGTGAATCTGGTAATATAAATAATACAGTCAGATATGGAGCAAGCACTTTTTTCCTTTATCACAATATTGACGGTACGCCCACAATCTTAGATTCGGCAAACATTAACGCTACTTGTGCTACTGGTAGCAAATGGAACGGGAGCACTTGCCAGGTTACTTCTTCCATGTCCGGCACCCTTATTCCCGCATCTTCTTCTTGTAGTATTTTGGAAGGGGAAAGTACGTGTAATATAAGCTTCACATGGAATACACTAAATCCTAATGGTGTTTCCGCTGTTACTTCTGATTACCCTACTCCTAATTTTATTGTTGCTAATGGAAATTCTGGTACTCAATCGGTTCCTGTTCCGTTTAGTTACCGAACACTTTATCTTTACAATAGTGCTATTGAGCTTGCTCGAAGTACGGTGACTTCAAGTTGTGAATCAGGAACGTCTTGGGATGGTAGCCAATGCGTTGCTATTGATGCTTGTGTCATTATTCCTGATGGAACTTGCCAAGATCCAAATGCTAATAATGCGGGAGGTCCACTTCCTTGTACTTACGATCCTGGTTGTGATACTCCCGGCTGTGTGACTATTTTTGCCGACGATACAACAATAGTTTCTGGTGGTTCAACAATACTTACTTGGGATGGGGGTGGTTCTTGTGTAGGTACAAATTTTGATACAGGTGGTGCTTCTTCTGGCAGTATAGAAATTAATCCTACCAGTACCACTACTTATACATTAACTTGTGGTGGTAGTGAATCAGCTCAGGTAACGGTTACTGTTAATAAAAAACCGATATTTATAGAAAATTAGCAAAAAATTCCCCCATTTGGGGGAATTTTTTGATATACTATAGTTGATGCAAATAAATGAAGAACAGCTGAAGAAATTTATTTTGGACTCAGGGCTTGTATCTAAAACGGACCTTGAAGAAGCATTTAAAAAAGCTGAAGCCAAAAAACAAAAAATCGGCAACATCTTGCTTTCTGATGGAAAGATATCGGAAACTGATTTAAAGCGCATGGAAGCCTTTGTTCTGGGCATACCATTTATTAATTTAGTTAATCAGAAGATAGATTTTTCCGTACTTTCTCTTGTCCCTGAGCCGATTGCCCGTAATTATAATATTGTTGCTTATAAAAAAAGTGAAAATGGGTTGGAGGTGGCGATGTTGGACGTTGACGATTTGCCGATAATTGATTTTATTAAAAAACGTTCCGGATTAAAAATTTTACCCCGGCTTACTGACACTTCTTCTATTAAATTTGTACTTGTGCAGTATCGGCAAAGTTTAACAGCTGAATTCCAAAACATTATACAAAAAGAAGCTACTTCACTTAATGATTCTTCTTTGAAAGAAGGCGAAAAATCTGTTGAAAAATCGGAATCAGAATTAAAAAAGATGGCGGAAGATTTACCGGTAATAAAAATAGTGGACTCTTTGATTTTTCACGCAATCTTGCAAAATGCCTCTGACATTCATATTGAACCGGGAGAAAAAGAGTTGACGGTGCGTTACAGGATAGATGGAATATTGCATGATGCAATGGTTTTAGATAAAGGCGCTGGTTCGGGTATAACCGCCCGTATTAAAGTTTTGTCCAATTTAAAATTAGACGAAAAAAGATTACCGCAAGACGGCAGATTTAAAATAGAACAAAACGGAGAAAAAATTTCTTTCCGTGTTTCTACTCTGCCTATTTTCTTTGGAGAAAAAACAGTTATTAGAATTTTAAAAGAAAATTCCCATGGATTTTCTTTAGAAACACTTGGTTTCCATGGAGAGGGATTGGAGCGAATACATAATTCATTAAAACAAAAAACAGGAATGATTTTAGCTACCGGGCCAACCGGAAGTGGAAAAACAACCACACTTTATACCATGCTTGATATTCTCAATAGGCCGGAGGTTAACATTTCTACAGTGGAAGACCCAATTGAATATCAAATGCCCAGAGTTAATCAAACACAAGTTAAGCCCGAGATTGGTTTAACTTTTGCCAGCGGACTTCGTTCACTCTTGCGTCAAGATCCAGACATAGTAATGGTCGGAGAGATTCGCGATAAAGAAACAGCCGGGCTGGCTATTAATGCTTCTCTTACCGGACATTTAGTTCTTTCTACAATTCACACAAATTCTGCGTCTGGCGCTATTCCAAGGTTGATAGATATGGGCGCTGAACCTTTTTTAATAACGGCAACTGTTAAAACAATTATCGCGCAGAGATTGATACGCAAACTCACCAACAATAAAGAAAAGTATTTTTTGTCTTCGGCAGAAATAAAAAATCTTGCAAAAATTGTTGATTTAGATCGTGTGCTTACTTTTTCGAGAGCTGAAAATGTTATAGGACCAAAAGATACGTGGGATAAAATTCCTTTTTATAAAGCAGTTAAAAGTACTGAATTTGAAGACGGATATTCAGGTCGTATTGGTATGCACGAAGTATTGAAAGTTACTCCTACGATCAAGGAAATGATTTTGAAAGGAAATTCGCAGGATGATTTAGAAGTTCAAGCAAAAAAAGAAGGAATGATGACAATGATAGAAGATGGAATTTTTCAAGCGGTATTGGGTGTGACCACCTTAGAGGAAGTATTTCGTGTTGTTTCGGAATAGTTCAACGGGTTCACTATAAATAATAAAATGCTTTTTTCTTATAGTGCAAAATTAAAAACAGGGGAAATTTTTGAAGGAACACTAGAAGCCTCCGACCGTTTTTCTGTCGCCCGGGAAATCAAATCTCACGGAGATACCCCTTTATCGATTACGGAAAAAAGAGAAAGTTTCGACGGAAAATTCGCATCTCTGCTGAGTATTTTTTCGAAGGTTAGTGTCAATGAGCAAATTATTCTGACAAAAAACTTGAGTGAGATGATAAAATCGGGTCTTTCTTTGTCCCGAGCCATATCAGTTCTTAAAAAACAAACCAAAAATCCAACTCTCGACAAAATCTTAGTTTCTTTAAGTGCCGACATAAATGCCGGTGAAACACTTTCTCAAGGTTTGGCAAAATTTCCGGCTGTTTTTTCAAAACTTTTTACATCAATGATTCGGGCCGGTGAAGAATCCGGCAACTTGGCCGGAGCGTTATCTGACATCGGAATGAATTTGGAAAAATCAAATGCTTTGACTAAAAAAATTCGCGGGGCACTTATTTATCCGGGGGTAATTTTTTCCGCGATGATAGTAATAGGCATTTTAATGTTCGCTTTTGTGGTGCCGACCCTGGCTGGCACTTTTAAAGAGTTGGGTGTTGATCTGCCTCTTTCCACTCGCATTATTATTGGGCTTGGTACTTTTTTTTCCAATAATTTGATTTTAACTTTTGTTTTACTAATCGCGATTTTTTTCGGTTTCTTCATGCTTTTCCGCGCTAAATTTATAGCCAAATATATTGATTTTATTATTCTTAAAACTCCCATAATCGGTAATTTAGCCAGAGAATTGAACACTGCTCGAACTGCCCGCACCATGTCCTCGCTTTTACTTTCCGGAGTTTCAATAACACGGGCAGTGGAGATAACTCAGGATGTTGTACAAAATATTTTTTATAAGGAAGTTTTGGAAGAAGCAAAAATTATGGTGGAAAAAGGGTTTTCTTTTTCTAAAGCATTTGAAACAAGTCCAAAACTTTTTCCGGTAATGATGTCCGAAATGATTCAAGTCGGGGAGGAAACCGGAAAATTATCCGACATGTTGATTCAAATTGCTGTTTTTTTTGAAGAAGAAATTGAAAATAAGACGAAAAATATGTCTACCATTATTGAACCCGTGTTGATGATTTTCATCGGCGCGGCGGTGGGATTTTTTGCCATCTCGATGATTTCACCGCTTTATTCGGTTTTAGGAAATATTAAATAATAATTTATGTTTTTAAATAATAAAAAAGGAATAACGATGGTGGAGATATTGATAGTAATTGCCGTGCTGGGCATTATTTTTGCTGTTGTGCTTCCCCAATTTTCGAAGTCGCGCGAAATGCAGGTGTTAAAAAGCACAATTAGTGATGTTTTGTCCGTTTTTGAAAAAGCCAAGAGTCAAACTTTGGCCTCTATGGACTCTTCCGAATATGGCGTGCGATTTGAGTCCGATAAAGTTATAATTTTCAAGGGGACAGTCTTTGTGTCCGACGATGATAACAATGAAATTATAAATATCATTTCACCTGCTATGATTTCTGATGTTACCTTGAATGGAATTAGCGGTAGTTCTGGAAGTTTGTATTTTAATCGCTTGTCTGGAATTCCAAGCAAAACTGGTACAATTACTATCTCCACTTCTTCTTATTCTAAAATAATCACTATTTCTGCCACTGGTTCCGCCAATGTTAATTAAAATGAAAAAAAATCACTCGAAAAGAAAAAATAAATTTGGAACCGGGTTCATGGTAATTGAAGTATTGATTGCTGTTTCAATTATTGCCGTGTCTATTTTGGCGGCCATGACAGTCGCGCAAAAATCGGTTCAGGTTTCCAGACAATCTTTTCACGCAACCCAAGCGTCTTTTTTATTGGAAGAAGGGGCCGAAGCCGTGCGTGTTTTGCGGGATAATGCTTGGACAAATATTTCTGCTCTTTCTGCCGGCGCAAATTATTATCCGGTTTTTTCTTCCGGAACCTGGACACTTTCTTTGTCGCCTGCCACAATCGGAATTTTCACCCGTACCATCAGTTTAGCCAATGTAAATCGCGACAATTCTTCTAAAGATATTTCTGTTTCTGGTTCCGATGATCCCGGAACGAAATTAGTAACCGTTACCGTGTCTTGGCCGGAAGGCGGAACAACAGTGACAAAGACTTTACAATTTTACATTCTGGATATATTTTCATGACCCCAAAGAATAAAACAAAACATGGATATGCCATTCTGGAACTCCTTTTTTATATTTCCTTTTTTGCCATTATTTCTTTAGTAGTGATTGAAGCCATGATAACCATGACCCGATCTTTTAAGGAAATCTCTATTCAGGCGGAATGGAGCCGTGGCGAAAACATTATGGAAAGAATTTCTCGGGAGATTCGAACAGCTTACGAAATCAACACTATCGGTTCCGGTAATTTAAAACTCAATACCAAAGATAGTGATGGAGAAAATATAACGATGCAATTTCTGCTTTCCGGTTCCGATATCCAATTTTTTAATAATGAAGTTTTGGTGGGGAATTTAAATACTCCAAATGTGTTGGTTTCCGGTCTGACCTTTACTCAAATTAACACCACCAAGGGAAAAGCAATTAAAATATTTTTTACCGTTCAATCTGCCGGCGATATTTTAAATCGTACGCAGGATTTTTATAACACTGTTGTTCTCCGGGGAATTTATTAATATGAAAAAGAATTTTATAACACAAAGAAATAAGGGCGCAGCTATGCTGATTTCAGTCGTCTTTTTTCTCTTTATTTCTTTAGCGATAATTTCTGGATTGATTTCGCCTACTGTCCGTGAATTTAGAAATGCCAGTGTAAATCTGAATTCCAAACAATCGTACTTTTTGGCTGAATCGGGGGTTGAAGACGTCGTTTACCGGATTAAAAACAATTTGGCGACTTCGGCAAGCGAGGTTTTATCATTGGGCGGAGTAGAGGCGGTGACAGAAGTGGAAAATTTACCGGACGGCTCCAAAGCCGTAAGTTCTCTCGGGGAAATTAATAATTACGAACGACGTGTGGCCTTAGAACTGGCCGCCGGCAGCGAAGGGGCGTCGTTTCATTACGGAGTGCAGGTTGGTAATGGCGGATTCGAAATCTCGGGTGGTGGCAACGTTTACGGCAATGTCTACGCCAACGGTCCGATTATTGGAGGCGGCAATCCGACTATTCATGGTTCCGCGACCTCTGCTGGGGAATATGAACTGGTGCCGGTGGTGTCACACGGCGCAACTTTTCCGCCACCCTATTCGCCTGGCTTCGGCTATCAAAATACTGTTCCACAGGATTTTGCGCAGAGCTTTACGGTGCCGACTTCCGCCTCTGTCAAGCGCGTTCGCCTTTACATCAAGCGAAGTACTTCCGGTTGGATGAACGATATTAATGTTCGTATCACTAATAATGGTTCTGGCAAGCCCGGCGGGAATACGCTCAAGTCTAAAACTCTTGCTTACGGGGATGTGCCATATTCTTCTTTTGGCTATGCTACTGTCAGTTTTGACAGCCCTGTGGCGCTTTCCGCTGGCACAACCTATTGGCTGGTGCTTGACACTAATAATAATTGGTCGGCGCGCTATTATGTAGGAGCGGGAAATGCTACCTATCCTAATGGTTTAGCTAAACAGGGCTCTTATGCCAACGGCACCGGAGGGACTTGGAGCGATACCAGTCCGGCCGGGTTGGATATGTATTTTGATTTATATCCGGAAGGCAATAGCGGGCTCATCAGTGGCACTATTATTTCCGGTGATGCTTGGGCTTATGAAGTTACTAATTCAAACATTACCGGCGCTTTGAATTGCCAAGTCGGTACTTCTAACAACAAGTATTGCGACACTAGTGCCCCTTTGCCTTCCCCGCTTCCATTACCACTGGATGAAGAAATGATAGATGCTTGGAAAGCCGCGATTGTCTCCGGGGGGACTACAACTACTGGGAATGTTACTGTCGACTGGCAAGGAGCCACTTTTGGTCCGCGTAAGATCGTCGGCAACTTGACGATAAACGGTGGTGGCACTCTTACTCTCACGGGTGATCTGTGGGTTACCGGTTCGGTGCAACTTACCGCCGGCGGACACATTCAATCGTCTTCAACCAGTGAAAGTCGTATAATAATCTCGGATAGCCAGATCACTATTAACGGAGGTGGTAGCGCGGTTGGGACGATTGACAGCTATATTCTTTTTGTGACGACCAGTACATCTTCCACCGCAATCAATTTGTCCGGTGGAGCGGGGACGGCGATTCTATCTTCGCCGTTCGGAACTCTTAAGGCGGAGGGTGGTTCCAGCTTGAAATCCGGGGCAGCATGGAAAATTATCCTTACTGGTGGCGGTTCCATTAATTACGAGACTGGCCTAATTGATCAGACCTTTACTTCCGGACCGTCCGGATCTTGGACTATCTCCGACTGGGGAGAAAGCGAATAGTTCGAATAGGTATGTTATACTTTTTCTATGTCTAAGAAAATAATTATAGGCAACTGGAAGATGAATCCGCTGTCGCTGGAAGAAGCGGAGAAACTATTTTCTAGTGTAGCAAAAGAGATTTCTAGAATTAAAAAGACAGAAATTGTAATTTGTTCGCCATTTTTATATTTGGAAAGACTGAAAAAGTTATCTAGAAAAATATCTTTAGGCGCCCAGGACGCCTTTTTGGGGGATGTGGGCGCTTTTACCGGAGAAATTTCGACTGAAATGCTTTACAATCTCGGCGTTAAATATGTCATTTTAGGTCATTCGGAAAGACGTGCGATGGGAGAGGGCAATAATGATATAAATAAAAAAATAAAATCAGCACTAGCCTCCGGTCTTCGTCCAATCTTGTGCGTGGGGGAGAGTGTGCGTGACGAAAATCATGGTTATTTCAATTTAGTTAAAACACAATTGGAAGAATGTTTAGTGGGAATTTCTAGAAATTCGATTTCTAAAATTATTATCGCCTATGAACCAATCTGGGCAATTTCCAGTACATTGGAGCGTCGAGATGCTACTCCGGAAGATTCAAAAGAAATGTCTATTTTCATTCGCAAAATTCTTTCCGATAAATTTGGCCCTGATGCAAGAAAGATGAGAATTATTTATGGCGGTTCCGCCAATGAAAAAGATGCAGGGAGCTTTCTAAAAGATGGTGGCGTAGACGGTTTGCTTCCCGGCCGTGCTTCTTTGGATGCAAAAAAGTTTGCAGCAATTATTAATATTGCAGAAAAAATTTCTTAAATGAAACTTAAAACTCTAGATAACGTAAATTTGACCGGGAAAACAATTCTTTACCGTGCGCCCTATGACATTGAATCAAAAGAGATAAATGGAACACTTGAAGTTTCTGATGATATGCGTATAAAAGCAACACTCTCGACTCTGCAGTATTTGTTAAAAGAAAATTGTAAAATTGTTATTCTGACATATGTCGGTCGTCCCGATGGTCATGTTGTGGAAAAACTTCGCACCAATCCTCATGCCAGAAAACTTTCTGAACTTTTAAATCATCCGGTTGACAAAATAGATGATTGCATAGGTTCTCTAGTTGAAGAAAAAATTTATCAAATGAAATCGGGCGATATTTTAATGCTTGAAAATGTTAGGTTTTACAATGAAGAGATGATTGATGACGATGAATTTGCTAAAAAGCTTTGTCGCGGCAAAGATTTTATTGTTTTTGACGGTTTCCCCCAAGCGCATCGAATGCATGCTTCTACAACCGGTATAGAGCGGCATTTGTCGGCCGTGGCGGGGCTTTATCTACAACATGAAGTTGAAATGCTGTCGGATCTTTTAGAAAATCCGGCTCGGCCGTTTACGGTAATTATTGGCGGGGCGAAGATTTCCGATAAAGTTGATGCAATTCGTAATCTTTTACGCATGGCGGATAATATTTTAGTTGGTGGGGCGGTGGCGAATGTTTTTTTGAAAGCCCAGGGCCGTACCTTGGGGTCTTCCTTTATTGAAGATGTTTTTGTTGATAAAGTGAAACGTGAAAAAAAAGATTGGGTGCAAAATGCCCAAGATATATTAAAACAAGCAGAATCTTTGGGAAAGAAAATTGTAACTCCCAAAGATCTTGTCATATCTGACGGTGTTTCAACTAAAACTATTGATGTTACCATCGATGAAATACCCGCTGGCTGGATGGCGTTAGATATTGAAGGGGAGACGCAAAAAGAATTTTCCTATATTATTTCTCAATCTAAAACAGTTTTTATTAATGGCCCAATGGGAAAATTTGAAGATGAAAAATTTGCTCAAGGTTCAAAAGCCATTCTTGGTGCTATGAAAAACATGAAAGGAGAAACGATTGTCGCCGGTGGGGATACGATTGACGTGGCGCGAAGATATGGAAATTTAGAAGACTATTCACATATAAGTCTAGCCGGCGGAGCGACCTTGGAATTTTTGGCGGGAAAGGAACTTCCGGCGCTTAAAATGCTTATGGAATAGAAGAAATAATTTTCTGGGCTACTTCATTCGCTTTTCCGTCTTGGTACTTTTTTGTCGTAAATTGGGGCATGCCGTCGTTAAAATATCTTGGAATTAGGTGTATATGCAAATGCGGAACATCTTTGCCGACGACGGAAACCTGCACATAGTCGCAACCAATCCCTTTTTTCATCGCTAACATCATTTTTTTGGTTAATTTAAAAATTTCCGAAATTGTTTCATCGTCGGCTTCCTGCATCCAGACGACGTGTTTTTTTGGAACAATTAGAATATGTCCATCCGAAACCGGCTGAATATCTAAAAAAGCAAAGAAACTGTCATTTTCGTAAACCTTGTCGCTCGGTATTTCTCCCTTTGAAATTTTGCAAAAAATACAATTTTCCATACAAGATATCTTATACCGAAATGTGCTAAAATTCAATTTATGCAAAAGTACGGGGAATTACTGAGAACGCTGCTTGAAAAGAGAGGGATTACTGACGCAAAGCAAGCTGAAATTTTTTTGAATCCGGATTATGAACGGGATCTACATGATCCTTTTTTGATGCGGGATATGGAAAAGGCCTGCGTCCGGCTGTTTGAGGCGATAGAAGCCAAAGAAAAAATAGTTATTTACGCGGACTATGATTGCGACGGTATACCCGGGGCGGTAATTTTAAACGACTTGTTCAAGTTGTTGGGATATAAAAATTATGAAGTATATATTCCCCAAAGAAACTCGGAAGGATACGGATTAAATCTTGAAGCGATAAAACAATTTGCCGAAACTGGAACAAAATTATTGATAACTGTCGATCTCGGAATTACAGCAGTGGCAGAAGTGGCTCAGGCGGAAGTTGATGGAATAGATGTGATTATTACCGACCATCACTTACCCCCAGAAACTTTGCCTCGTGCTTTTGCAATTTTAAATCCAAAGGTAGATGATTATCCGGAGAAAATGCTCTGCGGAGCCGGAGTTGTTTTTAAGTTGGCGCAAGGATTCATAAAAAAATATGGCGAGTATCTCAAAATTAAAAATGGTGCGGAAAAATGGATGTTGGATATGGCCGGATTGGCGACGCTTTCCGACATGGTTCCGCTTACGGGGGAGAACAGGGCTATCGCCTATTTCGGTATGAAAGTTTTGAAAAAATCTCCGCGCCCGGGTTTGCAGAAACTTTTGGCGAAAATGAATATCGATCAGCGGTATTTGTCGGAAGACGATATTGGTTTTATGGTGACTCCGCGCTTGAATGCCGCCTCGCGCATGGATGATCCAATGCGGGCTTACGAATTGTTGGCGACTACCGACGAAAAAGAAGCTGGTGTCTTGGCGGATCATTTATCTAAAATCAACGACGAGAGAAAACTTACTGTAACCAATATTATGCGCGAAGTGCACAAAAAATTCGAAACCCATGAACAAAAAGAAGTGATTGTCATCGGCAATCCGAATTGGAAAGTCGGCGTTCTGGGATTGGTGGCTGGAAAAATATCGGATGAGCACAAAAAACCGGTTTTTGTCTGGGGCAAGGACGAAAACGATTGCATTAAGGGTTCTTGCCGGAGCGATGGATCGATTTCTATCGTGGAACTGATGACTTCCACTCGCGAATTTTTTGTTGATTTTGGTGGGCATGAATTGGCCGGGGGATTTACTGTACGCAATGAGCAAATTCATTTTCTGGAAGATGCGCTTTCTCTTTCTTTTCAACAATTACAAAAAGATTCTTCATCGAGTTTAGAGCAGGAAAAAATTTATGATATTGAATCCGATTTGAGTGTTATTAATATGAAAAATTGGCGCGAGATAGAAAAAATGTCGCCTTTCGGGTTCGGCAATCCGAAGCCGGTTTTTCTTTTTCCCGGTGTTCAAATAGAAAAAATAAAAAAATTCGGGAAAAACGGTTCCGGTGAGCATTTGGAAATAGCTTTTTCCGATGCTTCCGGCAAAACCAAGGGTATTTCTTTTTTTTCTAATCATGATTCTTTCGATGTATCTCTCACCGACGGCCAGAAAGTCAACCTGCTGGCGACTTTTGATTTGTCTAGATTCCGAGGCCGGGAAGAATTAAGATTAAGAATTATTGATATAACCCGGTAGTGAGATTTCTCTACTACCGGGTATAATATAAACACATGAAAGATAAAATAAAAATC
>Ga0172379_10005237_pt1 | contig 18303 bp, 10 predicted proteins | sample GrowelOW334metaG_FD_119756 | JGI IMG/M metagenome (GOLD analysis project Ga0172379, IMG submission 119756) | Groundwater microbial communities from an aquifer near a municipal landfill in Southern Ontario, Canada - Groundwater well OW334 metaG | ecosystem: Environmental > Aquatic > Deep...
ATGTATCAGGAAAAGTTAGAAAAACAGATGGAAATCAGATGAGCATTAGGGGAAGCGACTCATCAAAGCCCCTTCTAGGGGCTCTTAAAAGCCACCACCTTCGGTGGTGGTTAGTTATTTACTTTTTACGTCATCCCCGACTCCGCGCGGGGATCCAGAGCTTGTGTTTTAGCTTGCGATAATAAAAGTCAACAGAGCCCAGGCAACAACAAAAGTAATGCCCGCAAAAATCCCAACACTTGCATCCATTCGATCCATTTGATTATGGTCAAAGCTACTGTTGCTTTCTGTACCAAAATTCGAAAGGGTCGCCGTGAGGAATTATAAGTTCAACGCCGCCACTACCGTTATCGCTTTCTTGCTAATCGGCATGTACGCGCCAAGCGCGCGTGCAATGCAGCCCAAGGAATTGTCGCAAGCAGATGCTATACACGAAATACAATACACGGCTTCGCATGATGCGTGGGGGAGGATGGGGGCGGGAAAAACGTTGATACCCGATGTCGTAACTGGGATCATTACAAATGCAATAACTCAATCGCAGAAATTTCAAGCGCTTAAACAAGGCGTTGCGGAAGCGCAAGGAAGGCGGGATACGGAACTCCTTGTTGAGATTAAAGAGCATCTAGCCAAACCAATGCCTGGCTACTACAGGGAATACGATCAGGATAAATGGTTTGAAGAAAAACGAACAACCGCTGTATTTTGGTTAAAAGACATAATAAAAGAAAGTATCCGCAATCTAGCTCAAGAAGCAATAGACGAATATGTCTTAAAACACATTACGGGAAAATTGGAGGAAGAAATAAAAGACGATTGGCGATCAACTCGCCTATTCACGCTACAACAAAGACGAGAGCGCACCATACAATTAGCCAAAGAAATACAAACCCAGAAAATAAAAGATCAAGCCTGGAAAGCAATAGACAAAGATATTTTATCTGATATCAAAGAGGATCTTGCCCGAATAATGCCACTCGGTTTCACTACAAAAGGTTGGTTAGATGCTAGAAAAGAACACCTTTCAAAGTTATGGCCACTTATAAAAACTCCCGATGTTTTAAAGAGCGCCCACAAAATAATAGAGTCTGCCGTAAAGACATTCACGACGAACGCTGAAAGGGCTCAGAAAAACAATGATCTAGAGGGCGCAAAAGCCTTTACCGCAGAAGCCGCCGCATTTAGTGAGATTGCCAAAGAGATCGGCGAGGAATTAAAAGAACTTCCACCATCAGCAGCTGCGCCAATGACGACAGCAAGAGAAGAAGTAAGAACAAGCGCCGGTGAATATCCTAGGCCAACAACTCCTCCACCATTCACATGGGGAGCACCGGCTGCAACTCCAGAACCGACATTCGCAACACACACTGCGCCACCACCAGCACCTGTAGAGCCACTCTTCTCAGCCCCCACGGCACCTGCTGCCAAATCGAAAGTCACAGAGGCTGAAAGAGCTGCGGTTTTAAGAAGAAACTATCCACTAGAGAGCCTTGATACACAGGTGAGGGGGCTTACTCACGATCTTGGGTACGCAACCGCTGCACATACAAGACATCAGGAAGATGATCTGAAGACGGAGCTTGGTAATGCAGAGAGACGGCTCACGCAAATAATTTTTCCAGAAGACAAGGGCTTTGACTTGCTCAAAAAAGCAGTAAAGATTGTGGCCAAATTCAAAGATCTTAGAGAGAAACAAATACTTGAAGAGCTTATAACGCAATTAAAAGACTCATATTCAAAGTTTTTACAGCTGTGTCAACAAGCTCCCAAGTTTGTAAGCGAGTGGCCAGCGGGCAAACTTACGCTGCAAGAAGCGCTGGCTAAAATCGATCAGATCGCCAGTGGACGCGAAACTCCGGCTGCGCCTCCAGCCCCAACATCTCCAACACGCCCAACGCCAGCGGCACCAGAACCATTCCCCCAAGCCACTCGGCCAACCACTGCGATGGGCGGCAGTTCAGAGAAAAAAGAACCGATGGCCACAATGTCAGAATTCAATGCTGAATTAGAATTATTAAAAGTCCTTGTCGATGATATCACTGTGAAGCTTGGCAAACCATCTCTTAGCTTTTTTGACCTTGATCATGTCGCCGAAATATTCGATCAAATATTTTTTGCGCACGAAATACATGCTTTTGGACAAGATTATCTACAAAAAGCAGAAGCATCTGTAAAGGAAGCCAACGATTCAGTACAAGCCATGACACTCGCTGAGCTTAAATCCAAATTGATTCAATTAGGAAAAACATTCGTAGACAAATGGCAAGCTGGACCTGCTGATCAACGCAGGGAATCCGCGCTTAAAGAAGAAGAGATGACACAACTTATTGCATTACTATTAGACGGGAAACAAGCAGAAGCCCCAACGCGCCCACCAATACCAGCACACCCACTATTCGCGCCTCAACCTGAGACACCATCCTTCCCATCCCCTCGGCCAGCCACTGAGCCAACGACAGTACCAGAATCAAAAGAGGCTGAAGAAGAAGAATCGCTAACCACGGAGGAACAAGATGCTCTATATGAGGATGAGCATTTTGAGTTGGGTTCTCTTGATAGCCAGATAGGCACACTCGAAAAAGATATTAAAGCAAATACTTCATTACCTTTCATTGCTATAGATATTGCTGGAATATTCTTGACTACGGAAGAGTATAGGGAGCTGGGAAGGGGGGAGCTTCAAAGTACCCTTGCCAAAGCTGAATCTGCTGCGCGTTCTCCCCTCCAAAAACAGGCACTCGAGAAACTCAAAAATAAACTTGTTAGGCTATTCAGAATATTCGAAACAAGGTGGAATAATACGACTAAGCAGGATAAAGAAAAGCTAGGAGAAAATAGCCAAAGAGTAGAGAAAGTTATACAGCTATCAAAAGAAAAAATTAGCCGGCTAAAAAGATCAACGCCATCCCCAACACGCCCAACGGCTCCTTCAACATTCGCATGGGGAGCTACCGCTCCATCCTCACCACGCCCAACACGTCCTTCAAGCAGATGGGAAACTCCGGCAGCTCCTCTACCAACATCACCAACACTAGCGCCGTCAGAACCATTCAGGTCTCCACCATTCTTCCCATCCCCTCGGCCAGCCACCGAAGTAAGCCATCAAGAGGAAGCAGCCGATCAAGCTCTTTTGGACCAAATTCGTGCAATAAGAGCTGAAGGAGTATCCGCCTTGAGCCGCACTGATGATGAGATCTCAAAGCAAAAACGCATTGCTGACCGTATAAAATCTATACAAGATTCAGGAACACGTGCTCAAGCGCAGCAAAAAGAAGGCGCGCGTATTTTGGCAGGAATTCTTAAAAGAAGCGCCGAAGAAATACCTGAGTCGTTCGATCGTGCAGCTCGCGCAAAAGAGAAACGATCAGGCCTTGCAGAGCGTGTAGATGCTATAGAAAATCCAATCATAAAAGCCGTTGTTCAGACTGGAATCACCGTCCACGATAAAAAAATCTTGGGGGACCTCTTACAAAAAGATGCCGAACCGCTGACATGGGACAATCAATACAAGAGAGAGAGAGAGATTAATGAACTATTGTATAAAATCGTTGATGAAGCTACCTATCAACTGGCACCAATTCGTATGGAACTTGCCAAAAAGATACCTGACGAGTCTGATTGGGGACGTGATCGCAAGACAGCGGAAAGGCGAGAACGCATCGCGAAATTATTGCGATCTTTAGACCTACAAATAGGACGCCAGGCTAAAAAAGAAATTGCCGCTCACGATGATGACCTTATAGAGAAATTCCACGCAATGCTTGCCGCACAACCAACTTCGACGTGGAGCCGCGATCAGAAAAAGCGTGATCTCAGTGATCTGCTCTGCAAATTCGCTGATGAAACTACATATCAACAAGCATATAAAGCATACTCTGATGAAAGGGCCAAGTTCGCCTTTTAAAACTTTGTAGACACAAAGCAGAGATCAACCCACGCTAACATTCCACAGGGTGCGTCACAACGACGCACCCTCTCCTCTTTTCTCCCCAACCATTGCACCCCTTCAGCCCATTTGATTATGATCAAAGCCAATGTTGCTTTCTGTATCAAAACTTCAAAAGGTTGCCATGAAGAATTATAAATTTAATACCACCACCATCACTGCCGTTATCGTGTTCTTGCTAATTGGTTTGGGCACACAATGCTGGGCAATGCTCGAAAGGGCATCAGTCCAGCCTGAGAACCTCCACGATGTACAAAAAGGAGCTGCGCGTATGGCGTGGTGGAGAATGAACGAAGGAGGGCCTGCCCTTCGTAGCCACGAGCTGAGCGAGGGCGTAGGAGGGACACCTGAAATGATAAAGGAAATCATTGTGACGGCACATGACCAAGCCGCAACAGCACTAGGTCCCGATAGCTACAGCAGAGTTCCCGCCGCTGCTGGAGCAGAAGAGAATGTTCTGAAGCAACTTACATATGCAACACGGCGGCAAACGAGCGCTGAGGTTAATAACTTATTAGGCGCCGATGCCGAAGTAAAAACACGACGCATCAACCTGTATAATTTTTACGACTCAGAAAAAGAAACCGTCTGGACACTGGCGGCCAGATTGTGGAAGAAAGAGTTACTTGAAACGCTCTTAAGCAATCTCACAACGAGGGCCAAAGACCTCGCTGTCGTAAAAGCGGCGCAAGGAGATGGCGGAGCAGCGCAGACGGAAACTCTGCAACTACTCTTCATCAATGGTGCACGCGAATGGGCCGCGCACGATATCGCTCGCCAACTACATCTGGGGACAGCGGTAAAAAAACGCATACACGATGCATGGACGCCTGAACTACGATCTAAAGTCATTGTGGCGTTATTTAGAGATGCAATAAGAAATCTAAATGAAAATGTATTTTTGCTTCTGTTAAAAACCCCGGAAGTTACACAGGCGATACGGATTGATGAAGACAGCGCCCTTGCACTTGCCGTGGGAGCCCTCAATCAGCAAGTTTATTTTCCAGGTTCAGATGACGATGAAACTCGTAACAGGATTGTCCAAAAATTCCTCGCCACATACCCAAAGCTTCACGACAAACCAATCAAAGAGTTGCCGCAAGAGGCCAAGGCACCCGCGGAAGAAGAGGCGTCGGTACCTCCACCATTTCGTGATGTATTTGGAAGGTACAAAGATGCCCAAGAAGCTTACAATTATGCATTAGCACGTACCATCAAAGCTCAACTTATAGCCGATTTGGGCAACCTGGCGAAGGATGAATGCCCAGTGTGTGACAAATGCACGGTGTGTCAGGAGAATATTCTGAACACCCCTGACGGAATAGCGCCAAGAGAAACCTTCGATATCATTGTTTTACTGTGCGGACATTATATGCACGTGACCTGTGCGAGCAACATCAAAGACCCTCCACAGTGTCCTCTCTGTCGGGCGCTGTTGATAGAAGATTTTATAGTTTCAAGAAAAAATGCGGAGTGAAAAATGAAGTTTTTTAGATTCGCTACACGCGTTGCATTTTGTGGAATTCTGTGTGCCCTGTCCTGCACCATATGTACAGCGATGCAGATGGAGCCGGAAGATAAAAATATTATCTGCATTGGGCAAAAAGCGGCTGCATACCAAGCCTGGCGAAGCGCAAACCCTGCTGATCAACACAACATAGCCACCATTATTAATGAAACAGCAAAAGATTTAGGCCTCTTTTATAAAATCAGAAATCAACTCAAAACCGGTCAACCAATTGATATGGAACAATTACAATTGCTTATTCCACAAATTACTGACGGAATGATTCGACAAAAAGCAAAAAACTTGCTGGACCGTACGCGCCAACTTAAAATTCTTGACGGAGAGATCACCAGCTTCTCCACATCTACCACAATTTCTGATTTAGAAGGCGCTGAAGAGCACCTTCAACGAATACTTTATACCATAAAAACCAACCCTGAAGGCAGTGCGTATCTCCCTCAAGCGATTTTTGCGATCATTATGGCCAATGATTCTGCGCAACTAAAAAAGCTTGAGGAACTCGAGACCAAATTAAAGAACGTACATAAAGATTTTGTAGTCAAAACCTACAAATATGATTTCGAATTTTCAAACGTAGCTGTTGATATGAAGCCTGATTGGCTCGAAAAGTTCATTGAGCACTTTCATGAAGAAGCAAGAGAGGCTCAAAAGAAAAAAAAGGGAGAGAGAGAATGAAGATCAATAACGTCGGTACGCACCCCACTATTTTAAGCATCATGTGCCTCACGTTGTGCAATCTATCTGCGATGCAAATGGAGCTGGAATATTCGCCTCAAAAGCAGGGAATCTTTGATGCACAACAAATAGCTGCTCGTGCTGCATGGGATAAAAAAGATCAAGGGCTGACGGCTCCACTAATTACGTCGATTGTCGATCGTGCACTTAAGAGCTCAAGTCCATTTTCACATGCTTTGCAAGAAGTAGCAGGACAAGCCGAAGATCAGGAATTTTTGCGGGAACTGCAACAAACACCACAAGAAGATTATGCCAGCGGCGTATCCACGTACATTATTACGCAGCTCCTTATTCCATTTGTCGATGCAGATGCAATGGGTGAAAAAATAATTCAGAAGCGTATTCCAACCATTTCTAAAGATCAATTATGGCCGAGAGCGATAGCAAGTATCAAAGCAGTTAAAGCTGCTATAGAAAAAGATGATCAAGACAAATTTAGCAAGGCAATAGGTGCAATTGGCAGTTCAAGTGTACGCACAAGGCTTACTGAAAAATTTGATTATAAACACATGCAAAAAGAGATCATCACGAAGATCGAAGCGGCACTTGAATCAATAAAAACTCTTGGCCATACGCACCCTGAACATGTTGAATATCGGATAAACTTCCACAAAGATGAAATCAGCCAATTGCTCGCAACATTAGCGAAAACGCCAGATAGTTCAGCAATGCAGGAAAAAGCACAAAAGGCACTACGAGAACATGATCTAAGCCTCACGAAAGAAACTGAAGCAATCGTTTCCCCTATCAAGCAAGTATTTCAAGCCGCTGCCCAAAAGACATTTAAAGAAATTGCCAAAACGCTTAACGCCATAAATTTAGAAGGAACACTGCAACAACTGCGACTCATTAAGCTACAGATTGTTAACCCTGCTTCTATTATGCCTCAAATTACCTCAATTGCCGCTGTGCTTTATGTAGGATTCATTGTTACTGAACTCAATAAAGAAATTAAGCCTCAACAAGCACAACAGATGAAAACAAATATCCAAAATTATTTGAGGAACATTCCACCAGATACTGAAGATTTTACACAGGCAAATAGGGCAATCACAGAACATGATCAATCTATCGTTAAAGAAATAACGAAAAAGATTGCACCCATCAAAGCAGCTTTGGAACAAGATAAAAATTTTAGAGAAATGGGACAACTTCCGGTTATTGCACAAACAAATTTTGCTACATATGAACAAGAGATTTCGCAACAAATAGAACATATCGTTAATCAACAATCATTACTCGCGATACGGAACGCCTTTATCCCTATTTTAAAACTGGGGGGAATAATACAGCAACTCAGTAAAGGGATTTCAAAGTCCATCGAGAGAGACTCTATCAATCTGTGGTTACAACAAACGTTACCTGTTCAAAGCATAAACGCACGCGCACTCAAAGCAACTCAAGATTACGATCAAGAACTCTTGGCAACGGCGCAATCAGCTGGCTATGTAAGCGAACGCCAACTATTTTTTGATCCAGATAAAGAACAATTAGCAGAAATTATGGTCGCGATCGCATCAGACAAAGATACAGACGTAATGATGATCCCAGCGCATATGAAAAAAATTACAAAGCCAGAAATACGACGACAAGCACAAGCTTTAATCGATAAACATGACGCCAATTTATTAGAAAAAATTGGGGAGGCACAGCGGCGACAACAAAATCCTGAAGTCTTGATCAAAAAAATTATTGATCCTCAAACACAAGTTGTGTTTGATATTGATGAGATCAAAAAAGAGCTTGAAAAAGGCCAGGCAGCCGATTTAGCAAAAATACAAAAGCTTCAACGTACACTTACAGATAAGAAAATTACGATCGATCAATCGATTCAAGAAGCAATTAACGAGGCTTTTCGGGTCCATGATCAACCATTGATAGCTAGCATCGAGCAAGAATTGGGGAAAGGGCCTGGAATCATTAACATAAAAACGATCAAAGACTCTCTTGGCAAAATTATTGACGCGGCCCAACGAGATCAAATTAAACGTAAAATACTCACTCACGACGACATCATTTTAGGAAAAATTCGGATTGCTCTTGGTAAACCATACCGCGCAGAGTTAAGCCCTGATATTGCAAAAAACAAACAAGCCCGCCATGAGTGGTTAGCAAAAACAAACAGCGCTCTCTCGGCACTCACATCACAAATTATCGATGATGTTAAAAAAGGAGAAGCAAGGCGCAGTTGCGAACAAGCGGAAAGAATAGCGGTCAAACCTGTTGCTGATGCAGAAGGAAGATTCCCAACAATTTCAGATGACCTTGAGCAGCAATGGCAGAAACTTCAAGCTGCAGCAAAAACCGATAATTGGGCAGGTGTTGAAAGATTAGGTCGAGAGATTATCGCAGCCTACCTAAATTATTATCCTCAATTTCGCGATCAAGGAGACCCCTATCTAGCTCTAGCTTTACCGATTAATTTATATGACATCGATGATCCAAATAAAGACACAGTCTGGACAACAGCCGCAAATCTGTGGGAAAAAAGCATACTTAGCATGTGCCTTGATGATTTCCTTAACCAAAATGCAAAAAATCTTGCATTGGTAAAAGCTGCCCAAAATGAGGCCCGAGGGGATGAACAAGTTGCTGCGCAAACTGCCTCGCTAGAGTTGCTGTTAATTAATGGGGCATCGATAGGCGAAGCCAGGAAGAAAGCAGATCAGCTATTCCCTCCACAAGCTGCCGCCATAAAACAACGCATGGATAAGGCTTTTACACCTGCGATACAGCTTAAACAAGCAATTAACAATACCGATGAACACAACGTTGTAGAATTACTCAAAAATCCTGAACTGCAACAAAAAGTAAAAGCTACAAAAGACTTTGTACAAGACGCTGAAAATGCACGGCATCGGCATTATTTCTCCGGTCGCTTTGCTAGCAGTAATTTTATTTACGGGCGCATTTCAGACCTCTATAATGCACAATTCGACACCTTCAAAAGCTTATTCGATAAATATCAAGCTGCTGCAGAACCTGAAAAATCTATGCTCAAAAACAAGCTAATAACTAATTTTTCTGCGCTCATGGCCAACGAAGAGTGTTCAATTTGTTTAAGGAATTTTTTAGCTGGCCCTGAAGAAAGTCCTCGAGAGAGCACCTTTAAGGTATGGGTTTTTGAATGCGGACATTGTTTCCATATGACCTGTGCGAACAAAATTCCAAGCGAAGGAGGAGAGCCTCCACGGAGAAGATGCCCCTTGTGCCGAAATCTTTCAAAAATAGAGTTCCCTCCTATTGAACTGCAAACAGACGCCGACAAATGGGATAAAGCGGAGGAACCCGTAGTCGAAGAGAAGAAAGAAGAAAAGAAACAATAGCTGCATACTTTTTGCGCCACTGCCCAGGGAAACAAGATTGGCAAGAGTAGGTCACAGAACTTTTAAACCAACTCGAAGCTACTGAGGCAAGTGTTACTACTAAAAAGTGAGGAGTGATAATGAAACGATTCACCATAGTTATTGTCAGCGTGTTGTGTAGTTTCTGTCCGCCATCACATGCAATGGAGAAACAGCAACAGCAAACGCCTTTCATTTATGATGCGCAACACACAGTTGCTCAAAAAATCTGGGATATTGAGCCAAAGCTGCGAACAACAAAGCAAACAAACGATCTTATCGCAGCAGTGATGTCGCAGCAAAAAAACTATGCGCAGGCTCTTCATGCGCTCGAAAAACAATTTAAAAACATTGGCGAACCTGAGAATCCAGCAATGTGGCTGAGGGAGATCGTCATGCACGCAGCCATAGCGCCTAACAAAAATCACACAGATGTCATTAAAGAATGGGTGCTAGAAGGCGATGCTTCAGACACAGAAAAGTGGCTTTCGAATCCGCAAAGATGCTTGCTACCTGACGACAAAGACCTGCAGGCGACATTGATAAAATTCGTACGCACCACCAAACAACAGCTCGAAGCAGAATGTGCACATCAAAAAGGTTCGCAAAATGAAGCGGATCGAAACAGGGCCGCAGAACTTGAGTCAACAATCCGAAACTTTGTCATTAGTTGGTCAGCTTCATTGAAGGGCGCGTTTCCATCCAAGCTTGCATCTATCCCTCACGTCCAAAAACTAATCGTTGAAAAAGACAATGAGATTTACCTCGTTGGCGACATTCACGGCAGCATCGGGGCGTTAGTACGCAACATGTGGATATGGCGCTGTATTGGTCTTCTTGATGAAAATCTCAAAATTGCTAAGGGCAAATACATCGTATTTTTAGGCGACTATGTTGATCGTGGCAAGCATAGCATTTTTGTGCTTTATACGCTTCTTAAGCTCAAACTGCTCAATTGGGAACAGGTTGTTCTTTGCAGGGGCAATCATGAAAACTCCAAGACAGCAGCCGAGTATGGCTTTTTACGCGAACTAAATGTCTATGGAGGCAGGAGCCATAATCTTTTTGACTCATGCGTTGTCAACTGCTTTAACATTCTGCCATTCGCTCTTTATATTGGCGTGAAAGGCGGCCAAAATTTTATTCAATGTTGCCATGGCGGTATTGAGCCTGGATATGACCCAAAAGATTTTTTAGATAGTTCTGCCAATTATGCAAGCCTACAAAAAACATTTGAGAACTATGGTTTTTTCGGTCAGCCCATGTGGGACCAGCTATTCGTCAACGGTGCCAAGGCAGATAAAACGAAAGCGCCTCAAAATTACGAGTGGTTTACAAGTAACTTGAATTATGATCCAGCACAACAGCCAACAACCTACGCCAGCCTTTTATCAAAAACATACAACCTTCAAAGTAACTATTTATCCGGTTTTCTTTGGAGCGATTTTCTTGCAAACGAAAATTTTAGCTTCAACGAAAATCGTGGTCATGGCTTTGTCGCTGGACAAGAGGCCATAGATACAATAGGAAAAGCATGCAACATATGCGCCTATCTACGAGCCCACCAGCATAGCCATGGGATAAAGATTGGAGCCATTAATCGGGACAATGACGTCAGCTCTCGTTGGGATACGGTCCTTAAGTGGGAAACTAGTGCCGCTCTTGCGCAGCCGCCCGTTGAACCAGAGGCACCATCACCGCTTTCTCCAGCAGCAGCAGTGTTTAAACAATTTCCCTTTACCATAACGCTTACAATACCCCCAAAGTTTACTGATCCCAATGCTCAAGCTGCACTCGATAACGCGCGGTGGAAAGAATTCAGACAAAAGCTCCCAAGCTTTTTGTTATCACATCTAAACGTTGCCGTACCTATCATCACATTCACCACTGCATCGGAAGGAAACGTACGTAATTCTTATGACGCCTTCGGCATTTTGACCATCGCTCAAAAAATACAAGATTCGCGCATGGCTATTTATGAGGCGGAGATAAGGGCCAAGGAAGAGAAGGAAATTTCACCCAAGCCATCGGCTCAACCACCGGCTGAGCAACGTTCACGTCCAAGCATTCCAGCAGTATTAATGACCATAGGCCCGGCAGCGCAGCAAGAAGTAAAAGAACCTCAAGCGCCGGCGACAGAATCAGAATCTACAATAGAAGCTACTATAAAAGCCCTTACCAAGCCCCCATCACCACAAGAAATTAAAGCGTTGTTGGAAAAGATTTTTTTGCTCGGAAAACAAGGATTTATCAATATGTATAAGCTTCTTGAAGAAAAATGTAGCGAGTTACGGGTGGATCCATACCAACTATTTTCTGTAGAAATCGACTTTCTCAAAGAACATTACGGAAACCCTGGAAGCAAAGAAAAACAGGAAAAAATTAATAGATTCCATGCACACTTAGAGCGCAAGATAAAATACCCAAAAAATGACATTGAAACCGGTTTTCAGGAAAGATTATCGATGCTTCATCTTCAGTCGCGAATTGGTTATTAAGAGCGAACGGTAGCCCCCACCGCACACAGCAATAACGAGGCGCAGCGAATGCGCCTCTCTTTCTTTTTCCAACAGTTGCACCGCTTTAACACATTTGCGTAAGCTTACTGCTAACGTTGTTACGATCTTTATGTCACGGAAAAGGAGCGGTAATGAAGAAACAGAATCACATGCTCAGAAACAGCGTTGTACTTTTGCTCTCTAGTTTAGGTTTTTTCACTAAATGTGGGCCGGCAATTCCTGCCCATGCTGCCGCGAAGCAACCGTCAGCGGATATCCATGAAATCATGAAAACAGAAAATTTCAGACAAGGCGTACATGAGGTGCAGCAAAAATTTGCACGCAATGCACGGATGAATGGCTCAAAAAAAGCTGTTGTTACCGATAATGACTTCAAGCAATCAAAAGCATTTCAAGCTGCGGTAAAAGAGTTACAAGAAAAGATTTCCGAGCCAGTATTTGAACAAAAATTTATCCCGGCAAGCCACCTTCTCAACATCGTGCAAATCAATCTCACCAATGGAGAGATTGATAAAGCTTACAGAAACATAACACGATATTCCCAGCAATTTGAAACACTTCTCCATATGCATGGTGAGAGCGATCAACAAATACAACTCTTAAGAAAAAAAGCAGGTCGCATTCTAGCGAAATGTGGCATTGATAAATACGCCCCCTTCATAGAAATACTTGATCGGAGGAATCCAGAGAGAGCATCAAAAATTGGTCTATTAAGGATTGATTGGAATCCATATATTTCCAACGCAATTAACAATCTTACAGATGTACAGCAAGCGATGGATAAAAGCACGGGGATTATTGAAAAAATTGTTTTGCTACCGCAAGAGCAGCAGCTGAATCTTTTGTATTCTCTTGAAGCAAAAATACTGATATTAAACAAAGGGGGAAAAACATACGAAGGACTAGATATTTCCCTTGAGATAAAATACCAATTTTGCTTGTCCAAAATAGATTTTTGGGAAAGGCAGTTTGATGATCAGGAAAGCGAAGTTTATAAGCACGTGGAACCTTATTCGCAATTTTTTGACGATCTGAAGGCTGTGTGTTCATTTACTGATAGCATACACTCGCACATTCTAACTCTAGGCAAAAGTATATTATCAATGACTGGGCAACAAGCTAGAGACACCTATTTATCCATACAACAAGCTATGGACATCTATCAGAAACTATCCCCACGTCTGGCGGGTTTACGTGAAAAAGCTATAGCTGGTCTTGCAAAAATAAAAAAAAGTGAAGAAACACCAACACATGAGCAAGAAGAAGAACAAGAATCACCAAGAGAAGGAGTATCAGACGAGACAGAACGACTTAAAAGAGTTGCCCAAGAAAGAGAAGACTATCAGAAACGAATGCTGGCACAGACGCATGTCGAAGAAGCAATCAGTAAGCTTCAAGAGATACTCTCAACATTTGCAGCTGCCGAAAAAGGAACATTCACACCTGATACTGCAAAGCGTTTGTTAAGTGCTGCATCAAAGAAAAGCTACGAAGAAACAATTGCGCAGGCGGATCGAGAACTTAGGGACGCAGTTAGCTTCTTTACCCCCCGAGAATTCAAAGATAAACTCGCGAATATTGCACTATTAAAAACGCAAATACAACAAGCACAGGAGCGGCTCAATGCCTTATTGAAAGAACATGCGAAAAAGGCTTCTACGCTGCAAAAACCAAAGGCTATTACACCGCCAGCATCTCCCACGCTACCGCAAGCAAGTCCCGCGCATCCGAAAACATCTCTCGACGAGGTTGATTAACAGATAACAATCACCATCATCTAAAGTGAGCGGTCAAAGCCACAACACCACCCCCACCGCACACAGCAACAACGAGGCGCAGTCGCTGCGCCTCTCTTTCTTTGCCACCAACACACCACCTAGCACCTCTTTTACCCCGTCCCACAGCATAAAACCGGTTTGATCAAACCATTTTTTTCTGTTAGAATGCTGTTTGTGTCGTATTTTTTAAATACTGCCCCATTCGTGCCCTTTCCGCCTTCGCTTTCAATAGCTTCGGCGAGACAAGCGATACACGCAGGCCTGCCCGCCATAGCCTTGGCGACGGCGGGACGAGCGGGGGGCAAGGATTATGCGTCACAGTGTACAGTTTTTATTAGTCCAACCCTTTAAAAAGCTGGTGTGTGGACGGCAGTTAGCCTAACCCCAAAACGCCATGCCACGAAGGATCTCGTTAATGCTTAAGCGTAATGACCCCATCTTTGATGAGGAACTCCAGTTAACCGAAGAACAGCGTGCCGAACTCGTCAAACTTTATGACGGCTATGCCGCTAAGTTCCAAACCGGTAAAGTCATTAAAGGCCGTGTTCTTTCTAAAGAAAACAATGGCATCCTTGTCAGCATCGATTACAAATCAGACAGCCTTATTCCGGCATTTGAATTTTCTGATTTTGAACTCAAAAAAATTGAACCTAACCAAGAAATCGACGTCATTCTTGACCGCCTTGAAGACGAAAACGGCACCGTCGTTCTTTCGTACCAAAAGGCAAAAGCCCTCAAGGCTTGGGAAAAGATTGCAGAACATGCTGCAGCTGATGAACCAGTTCGCGGTATTGTTACCCACAAGGTCAAAGGCGGCTTAAGTGTCGACGTTGGTATCCCTGCATTCCTTCCTGGATCACAGGTTGATACCCAACGCGTTATGAATTTTGACCAATTTGTAGGGCAAGAGGTTATCTGCAAAATTCTCAAGGTCAACCGTAAACGCGGTAACGTCATTATCTCACGCAGAAAATATCTAGAAGAACAACGCGCTGAGGATAAAAAGAAGGCTCTTGAAACCATTCAAGAAAGCCAAGTTATCCAAGGTATCGTTAAAAACATTACCAGCTACGGCGTCTTTGTTGACGTTGGCGGCATTGACGGACTTCTTCATATCACCGATATGTCCTGGGGCCGCATTGCACACCCAAGCGAACTGGTAAAAATTGGCGACACTATTACCGTCAAGGTAATTTCTTTCGATAAAAAGAATGAGAAAATTTCTCTTGGCATGAAGCAATTGACGCCAAATCCATGGGAAAATGTCGATCAAAAATATCCTGTTGGCTCACACATTAAAGGCCGCATTTCAAGCATTACCGATTACGGATTGTTTGTTGAGGTCGAAAAAGGTGTTGAAGGCTTGGTACACATTTCAGAAGTTTCGTGGACCGAACGTATCAGCAACCTGTCAAAGTACTTTACGGTAGGTTCAACGGTTGAAGCTTACGTTGTTGCACTCGACAAAGACAATCGTCGCATGTCGCTCAGTGTCAAACAACTTTCATCAGATCCTTGGAAGACTGTTGCTGAGAAGTTCAAAGTTGGCGACAAAATTCAAGGCAAAATCACCAACATCACCGACTTCGGCTTGTTCGTTCAACTTATTGAAGGTGTTGACGGCCTCGTCCATATCTCCGATATTTCGTGGACCGATCACGTTGGACACCCAGGGGATCGCTATAAAAAAGCTGATACCGTTGAGGCAGTTATCCTGTCACTTGATCCTGAAAACCGTAAGATCTCTCTTGGTATCAAACAACTCGAAAAAGATCCATGGACAACCGTCGCCACTGAATACAAGATTGGCGATATCGCTGAGGGCTCTATTTCCAAAATCACCAATTTTGGCGCTTTTGTAAAACTCTCTTCAGGGATCGAAGGACTTGTCCACATCTCCGAGCTTTCGGATGCTGAAGTAGCAAAAGTTGATGACATCCTTAAAGTTGGCCAAATCGCTAAATTTAGAGTCATCAAGGTCAGTCCGGAAGAACGCAAACTCGGTCTTAGCCTACGCGCGCTTAAAGAGAAGCCTGCTGGCGAAGAACAACCGGTTATGCGAGAAAAGACTGCCAAAGCACCTACAGCAGAAAAAGCTGCCGCGGAGCAACCTAAGCCAGTCAAGCAACGTGAAATTAAGAGTGCTTTGCAACAGGCACTTGAAGAGCACGCTGCTCGTCTTAAAAACTCCAAGCAGGACTAAGCAACCATGGAACGTACATTAGCAATTATTAAACCAGACGCTGTACGCGCAAAGAACGCGGGCAAGATCATTGACCGTATCGAAGCAGAGGGTTTTACCATTGTTGGCATGAAAAAACTGCACCTGTCCAAAGAACAGGCAGAAAGCTTTTATGCCGTACACAAGGGCAAGCCTTTTTATGTCGAACTTGTTGAGTTCATGATCTCTAGTCCGGTAGTAGTCATGGCACTTGAAAAAGCCAACGCCATCCAGGCATGGCGCGACCTTATGGGATCAACCGATCCTGTTAAGGCTGCGCCCAACTGTTTGCGCAGGCTTTATGGCACGAACGTTGGCGTTAATGCAACTCATGGTTCAGATGCACCGCAAACGGCAGCAGCTGAAGTAAGGTTCTTTTTCCCGGAACTTGCTTAAACTGTTTTATTCGTTTATCAATCGAGGAGTGACATTATTGTTGCTCCTCGATTTTTTTTTGAAGGAAAAAACATGAAATGCGCTTGTACTCATCACTGGCTCATACTCGGAATAGTATGCGTCTTAGTCGTTGCGTTCTACATTCGTTCTAAAAAAGGCTCGTGCATATTTTCGCCTCGTTTGGCACCACGAGCAACCACATTTAAAATTTTCGGTTTTACCTATCCGTTTTCTTTACCACCACTCCCCTTTGCCCCCAACGCCCGCGAACCCTATCTTGATACTGAAACCATGAGCATCCACCATGACAAGCACCATCAAGCCTATGTTGATAATGTGAATAAAGCGCTTGAGAAATTTCCGAAGTTTCACAAGTATACGATCGAAGAACTTCTTACCAACCTTGATGCCTTGCCCTCATCCATTAAAGATGCAGTACGCAATAACGCTGGCGGACACTTTAACCACTCCTTGTACTGGAACCTTATAGCACCCAACGGTGCCACAGCACCAACACCACTGGTGGCACAAGCAATTGCCGCATCTTTTGGGTCATTGCAATCTTTTCAGGAGGCCTTTGAAAAAAGTGCCCTTGGACATGTTGGCAGTGGGTGGACCTGGCTTTGCCTATCACCGGACAAAAAACTGGTAATTATGAGCACCTTGAATCATGACACGCCCATGGTGCAGGGGTTGTTTCCGGTATTAGTGCTCGATATCTGGGAACATGCGTACTATCTCAAATATCGCAATAAACGCGTCGATTTTGTTAAAAACTGGTGGAATGTCGTGAATTGGGACTACGTAGAAAAACTCTATAAAGATGGCATTAACGCCACATCCGGACACTAAATCAAAACAGAAATGGCACTTTGTAGCGGTTTTGACGCCATTTTCTCGCTTTTTTATTTTTACCAATCTCTTGATTTAGCTGGTTTCTCCTTGCTAAAGTGGACTTAGTAATAACGGTAGTCTTGCAAGCGCCATTGTTTAACTAAGTTCAAAAAAAGAAGAGGAGATAATGAGTTTTAATACTAAACATAAACGTATCATTGGTTTTGTTGTTATAACGCTGATGGGCGCAGGTCCACTTTCGGCACTTACCGAAACCGGTAAAAGGAAGAAACCGGATACCGTTGCAGCAGTTATCAAACTGCCAAAAGCGGGTTCAAATCTTCGCGCCGAAAACCGCGTTAGTAAGCAACGCAAACAAACGTATAAACAACGTGCCTATAAAGGCGTGAACAAGTCTTCGCGGACGTTGTCTAAGGCTAAGAAAGGCGGCAAAAAGGTTGCCGTAACAAAGTCTAAGAACCCAGCGAAGAAGAAAGTTGCCGGTAAGCGTGTTCGTCGTAGCGTCGCCACAAAGTCGGTTGATGCACGTAAGAAACATGCGCAGGTGGCCAGCAGAACAAAGCGTTCTAAGACGCTGGCTCCAAAATCGGTAGATGAGCTTCGTAAGGCTCATTAAGTAGTATCTATCCAGAGACGTCCCCCGGGTTGGTCAAACAACCTGGGGGATTTTTTAATTAGACCTCTTTCGAAACCTGTTTAACCGGGCTATCTTGGCCGCGGTTTTTGTCATTCCTCCTACGCTGAAGCTAGCTACGGAGGACAGGCCCGGACGCACGTTTTTGTCATCCCGGGCAAGGACCCGGGATCCAAGGAATTATTTAAACGAACATGTGATAGGCAAGATAAAACGATGTAAAGTCGTAGCAGACAAGTATCGTAATCGTAGGAGGCGCTTCGGCTTGCGACTCAATCGTATTGCAGGAATTTATAATACTGAGCTTTCATGGTTTGAAAAATTGATCGTATAAATCAAGCCATTGC
>Ga0172379_10005238_pt1 | contig 18299 bp, 20 predicted proteins | sample GrowelOW334metaG_FD_119756 | JGI IMG/M metagenome (GOLD analysis project Ga0172379, IMG submission 119756) | Groundwater microbial communities from an aquifer near a municipal landfill in Southern Ontario, Canada - Groundwater well OW334 metaG | ecosystem: Environmental > Aquatic > Deep...
AATCGGGGCGATAGCTGGAATTGCAGGAGCTATATTTTTAGGATATCTCATATTTGTTAGTGCTGTAAAAATAAATATCAAGAAATTTTTTACAATCACCAGCATAATTTTAATTTTGTTTGCTGCAGGATTGTTTGTTAACGGAGTTCATGAATTTGAAGAAGCGAATATAATTCCTAGTCTAGTTGAACATGTTTGGAATATAAATCCTGATGCGCCTCAAGCTGCAGAGGGGATATATCCTTTATTGCATGAAGACGGACATATTGGGAGCATATTCAAAGGCCTGTTCGGATATACTGGCAGTCCTTCATTAGTTGAAGTCTTAGTTTACATATCCTATTTAGCATTTGTCTTTATAATATGGAAAAATATGGAAAAGAAACCTAACAGATAATTTATATACCCTCGGAGAAAACTAATAAAATGGAAAACAAACATGTTGGCGGATTGATTATCGGAATCGCAGTAATAATGGCGATTATAGTATTCATTTTCAATTCTGCGATGAAAACAATTGTTTCTAATAGTTGTACAGAAGGCCCAACTTGTCCGATGTGGGGAACTATAGCGACGCAAACTTGGCTTAGCATAAGTATAACTGGAATTGTTCTTCTTATAGGAATTGCTATTATGTTTACAAAACCAAAAGAAAAAGTAGTAATCAAAACAATAAAAGAAAAGAAAAAGAAAATTGATATTTCTGGATTAGAAAAAAATGAAAAAGAAGCAATGGAAATTATCCAAAAAGAAAACGGAGCAATGTTTCAGAATGCTTTAATGGAAAAATTAGGAATCGGGAAAGTCGGAATAACAAGATTGCTTGATAAACTTGAAGCAAAACAATTGATTGAAAGAAAGAGAAGAGGAATGAATAATATAGTTGTCTTGAAAAATTAGTAAGGTTTATAATATATTTTGTTCTATATAATTCGAGGTGAAGATGACAGATAAATTAAAAAAATTTATTCCTAAGCTAATTTTATATTCTTTAATTGCCGGGGCATTAGTCGGCGTGCTTGAACTCTTCATTGGACACAGATTTATTCTTGACCCTTTGTTATACGGAAAAGATTTAGGTTTTGTTTATGAATCTTATTTTGCTCCAACTTTTTACGGAATGACAAAATCAATCGTTGTTGCTCTGACATTCTTTTTTGTTTACTTGTTAACATTTAATAAAAAAATGAATACCATTGCTAAATCTGCAATAATAGGATTAACGGGAACTATAATATTCGGAATATATTACTATTTGACTTTCCCAAGTGTAAATTATTCTTCGGGATTAATTGTCGGAGTAGTTCATTTTTCATTCATCGCAGGAATATCCTATCTATTTGCTAAACTGGTTAAAATAAAATGAAACAAAACAAAAATAAAACAAAAATAATCTTAGGAGTAATAGTTGCGCTTTTAGTTATGGGAATTGCGGTGTATTTTTTTATGCAAAAATATCCCTCTGCAAATAATTCTAATCTTTCAACTTTGGGGAATACTTCTAATCCTCTTGAATATTCTATTGAAATAAACGGATATGCTTTTTCCCCTAAAACCACCTCGGTAAGTGTTGGAAGCACAGTTACATGGACAAATAATGATCCTGTTGCGCATACAATTACTTCAGATTCAGGAACAGAACTTTCTTCTCCATTAATTGCACCAGGGACTACTTATTCTCACAAGTTTGATACAAAAGGAATTTTTGATTACCATTGTTCAATTCATTCAATTATGAAAGGTGAGATAGTTGTTAACTGAAATGAATAAAGACGAAGCTAAAAAAATCTGCATCTGTCCTGATTGTCCTACTTATGTTAATTGCAAAGAGCGGGCATTTTGTTTTATAGGAAAAAGTAAATGCATTAAGAAAAAAGTAATCTGTATCTGTGGAGAATGCCCAGTTCATTTAAAGATGGACTTTAAAAAATTGTTTTATTGTTTAGACGGAAAAGAATAATTCTTTCTCTATGAAATTTTTAAGAAAGATTTAAATAGGTAAAGCTAAGAAAGATATCATGGAAAAACAATTAAAGATAGCTTTTTGGGCATCCGTTGCAGGGGCAAATGCAATTTATTCTGCTAGATATTTGATAGATTATGCGAATGAAAGAACTGCAGCAATGCAATCATATTTATCTGGAGCAACAGAATTAACTAGCAAAGTAATTGAATCTGCAAGAAAATCTATTGAAGGAGTTGGAACATTAGACGGATTGTTAGCAGTAGCATTTGGTGTAGCAGCGGGATGCTGTGCAGGATTTGCGTTATACGAAGCAACAAAAAAAGAAGAATAATATTAAAGTTCATTCAGTAAAAAGTTTAAATACTCTATTTCTAAAAATAAGTTATGGTATTGGAAAAAGCATTATCTATGGAACAGGTAAAAACTAAATTAAAAAACTTACGCGAGATTATGCCTGATGAAAAAAATATAGTTTATGATTTTGCTTCATATTTAGCAGATAGAATTTCTGATGAACTCGTCCCTGAAGGTTTTTACATGACTTCCCAATTAGTTCTTTATGATTTGCAGAGAGGAGTGAGCGCATCTCCGAGCATTCCTGTCCCCAATAAATTAACAGGCCATTCTAAAGAAATATATTCTCTTTTGGATATGGCTGTTTCTGAAATTGCCGAAGCAGTTTGTCCTCCTGAATTTGCAAGAGGTGTAAAAAGAATGGATGCAGGAGTTAGAGGATATAAAAAAGTAAACCCTCAATGGTGATGTTTTCCCTGCTGAAACTAGTTTCACCAAAGTAATATTAAAGACTATTTCTTTAACCATTTCATGAAAAAAACATTTCAAATAAAAGGGATGCACTGCAACTCATGTACAACATTAATAGAAAAAGAATTAGAAGATAAAGTAAATTCTATCCGAGTAAGTTATGCAAATGAAAAAGCAGAAATAGATTTCGATGAAAATAAAATTTCAGAAGAAGAAATTATTAAATCAATAAGAAAATTAGGATACGATGTTAAAGAAACAGAAAAGAAAGAAGAAAATAAAAACAAAACAGGATGGATTATTGTTTCGCTATCTCTCCTATTATTAGTAGGGATGATTTATTTTTTATTTTTAAGAAATTTAGATTTTTCTCAAATTAAAATTCCAGAACTCGGACAAAATGCAAGTTTGATATTATTATTTGCTGCGGGAATTCTTACTGGATTTCACTGCATTTCAATGTGCGGGGGATTTGTTGTTTCCTACACTGCTAAAAATGCATTGAACGGACACAAAGGATTCAAACAACATTTAGTATACGGGGGAAGTAAAGTTATTTCCTATACAATTATTGGGGGAATTTTCGGATTAATCGGCGGAATTTTTGCATTCAGTACACAATTAAGAGGAGTTGTTGCAATTCTTGCAGGAGTGTTTATGATATTTTATGCATTCAGCATGTTCGGATTTAAATTTTTCAAAAAATTCCAAATCAATCCAAAATTCTTGACAAAGATGGCTTCAAATGCTTCAAGCAAATCAAATGGACAATATAAGGGACCATTCATTACAGGATTATTAAATGGATTATTTATCGCGTGCGGTCCTTTGCAAGCAATGTATTTATACGCTGCAGGAACAGGAAATTTTTTCACAGGCGCAATAAGTCTGATGGCATTTGGATTGGGAACACTTCCTATAATGTTAGGATTTGGAAGTTTGACAACAGTGATTAGTCATAATACCACAAAAAAGATTTTGAAAGTCTCAGCAATTATAGTTTTAATTTTGGGATTGATAATGTTAAACAGAGGATTAACTTTGTCTGGAAGTTCTTTTAGTTTTGATTCAATAAAAGCAGGAATAATCGGAGGAACAGGAGCAGTAGTTTCAGGAAGCGGAAACGTTGTGCAAAATAATGGAGTTCAGGAAGTGAATATGAATGTTGATGGTTCGGGTTATCATCCAAATTCATTTGTGATAAAAAAAGGAATCCCTGTAAAATGGAATGTAAATGTTCAGCAATTAACAAGTTGCAACAGTGAATTGATTTTCAATCAGTATGGAATAAATAAAAATTTGAAACAAGGATTAAATGTTATAGAATTCACCCCTGATAAAGTCGGAACATTTCAGTTTAGCTGTGGAATGGGAATGTTAAGAGGGAGTTTTATAGTAACTGAAAGTGGAACTGCAACAACAGGACAAGTTGCTGCTGCAACTCCAACATCAAGCGGAAGTTGCAATATGAATGGCGGCGGAGGATGCGGCTGCGGGATGAAATGAGAAAGAATAAATATCAGAATTACTTAATAAAATAATGACAAAAATAAAATTAACAATTGAAGGAATGCATTGCGCAAGTTGTGCTTCAAACGTGGAAAGAGCTGTAAAAAAAGTTAAAGGAGTCAAAGATGTTAATGTTAGTTTGATGACTAACAAGTGCTTTGTTGAAATGGAAAATGCAGACAAAGAGGAAATTAAAAAAGCCGTTGGAAAAGTCGGATACAAAGTTGTTGGAATAGAAGAATGAAAAATATGACCCCTGAAGAACATGCACAGATGCAAGGACATCATCATGAAGTTTCAATAGAAGAAAAAGAAATGAATAGCTGGAAAAAGAAAATGCTCATTTCTTGGATTTTTATAATTCCAATTGTTTTCTTAATGTTATCAGAAAGAGTTTTAGGAATAGTAATTCTAGAAGAAAACTTGATGAAAATTGTTATTCTTGTTTTAGCATTTCCTGTAATTTTTATTTTTGGATGGCCGACGATAAAACAAGGAATAAGAGGATTGTTCACATTTTATTTTAATATGGATTCTTTGATTGCTTTAGGGACTATTATTGCATATGCTACTGGATTTTTAAGTTTCGCAGGAATTGTTCAGGATTATTCTGGAGTTTCTGCGATGATTATGGCTTTTTTCACAACAGGAAAATATGTTGAATCAATTGCAAGAGGAAAAGCAGGACAAGAAATAAGAAAACTTATGAAATTAGGAGCAAAAAAAGCAAGAATATTAGACGGAGATAAAGAAATTGAAGTTGAAATTTCTGCAGTGAAAATTGGAGATATAATTGTTGTAAGACCAGGAGAAAAAATTCCTACAGACGGAATTGTAATCAAAGGAGAAAGTGCAGTCGATGAATCAATGGTTACAGGTGAAAGTCTGCCTGTTGACAAGAAAAAAGGAGATAATGTCATCGGTGCAACCATAAATCAGGACGGCGTTTTATATATCAAAGCAACAAAAATTGGAAAAGATACTTTCCTTTCACATATTATACAATTAGTTGAAGAAGCACAGGGAACAAAAGTCCCAATACAAAAACTTGCAGATAAAATTACAAGCGTGTTTGTTCCTGCGGTTTTAATTATCTCAGTTCTGACTTTTTTTGGATGGTTTTATTTTTCCAAAGATTTGAATAGGTCTCTCGGAATTGCAATTTCTGTTTTAGTTATTGCCTGCCCGTGTGCATTGGGATTAGCAACACCGACGGCATTAATGGTCGGAAGCGGAATTGGAGCAAAGAACGGAATTTTAATCAGAAAGGGTGAAGCAATCCAAACAATGAAAGAAGTTAAGACAGTTGTTTTTGACAAAACCGGAACAATAACTAAAGGCCTACCTGAAGTTACAGACATGTTCTCCAGCATTGATGAAAAAGAATTTTTAAAAATTGCAGCCTCACTTGAATCTGTCTCAGAGCATCCAATTTCAAAAGCAATAGTAAATAAAGCAAAAGAGAAAAAAATAAAGTTAGTTGATGTAAAAAAATTCAAAGTTGAAAGAGGAAGAGGAATAAGAGGAGATGTTCAGGGAAAAAATGTTTTAATTGGCAACAGAAAATTAATGAGTGAAAATAAAATAAATTTCAGCAAGTATGAGAATAATATTTCTAAACTTGAAGGCGAAGGAAAAACAACAATTATTGTTTCAGTCAGCAAAAAAGTTTTGGGAATTATCGGAGTTGCTGATGAGATAAAATCTGATTCTTTGGAAGCAATAAAGAGATTGCAGAAAAATGGATACAGAACTGTGATGATAACTGGAGATAATGAAAAAACTGCAAAGGCGATAGCACTGAGAGCAGGAATAAAAGAAGTAATTTCAAATGTTCTTCCTGAAGACAAAGAGAAAAAAGTTATTGAGATGCAAAAGAGAGGAATGGTTGCATTTGTCGGCGACGGAATAAATGATGCTCCTGCATTAAAGCAAAGCAATGTCGGGATTGCAATGGGGACAGGAACAGATATAGCAATAGAATCAGGAGATATTGTTCTTGCAAAAGGAAGTTTGATTGGAGTTGTTCAGGCAATTAATTTATCAAAAGAAACATTCAAAAAAATAAAGCAAAATTTATTCTGGGCATTTTTCTATAATTCAATTGCAGTCCCTCTTGCAATATTGGGATTTTTGAATCCAGTAATTGCAGAAATGGCGATGGCAACTTCTTCTGTTAGTGTTGTTGGAAATGCTTTATTATTGATGAGAAAAAAGATTTAAAATCTTATTTATTTTCTTTTTATTATGAAATTATACAATATATTAAAAAACGGAGAATTTATTTTAAGCGAAATTTCCGGGCAATATGTGGGATGGAAACCCGGAAAGATTTTTGGAAGGTTGGATTGTAAATCAGGAATGAGAATGAATAAAGAGAATCGTGTTTTCTTTTATACTATAGAGGATGCAATTCGCGAAGGTTATCGACCCTGCAAAAAATGCAAACCAATTAGCCAGGAAGAATTTGAAAATATTAAAAGAGAGTTAAATATACCATGAACCTTTTAGAAACTAAATTCAAGCAAACTCTTGAAAAAATAAAATTGAATAAAAAGGAAAAAATCTTAGTTGCGCTTTCTGGCGGAAAAGATTCTACAGTAACTGTTTATCTTCTAAAAAAATTTGGTTATAACATTGAAGGATTTCATATTAATTTGTCAATGGGGGATTACAGCAAAAAATGTTTGGAATCAGTTGAGAAACTTTGCAAACAATTGGGAATCAAGCTTCACCTTTACAATATCAAAAATGAAATGGGCGGAAGCATGTGCTACATAAGAACTTCGATTCAGACAACTCACGGGAAAGGTTTGAAAAATTGCGCAATTTGCGGGGTTATAAAAAAATGGATTATGAATCGCGAAGCAAGAAAATTAAAAGTTAACAAAATTGCAACAGGGCATAATCTCGACGATGAAGTGCAGACTTTTTTGATGAATATCCTTAAAGGCTCTCCAAAACTAAGCGCAAATTCAGGAGCAATAACTCAGAATGTAAAAAATGAAAAATTCATTACAAGAATAAAACCTTTGTTTTACATTGCTGAAGATGACATAAGAGCATATTCAAAAAAAATGAAGCTTCCTGTTGTTTATGAAAAATGTCCGTGCGCTTTGGATTCTTACAGAATTCAGATAAGACAATTTACAAATAATTTGACAACAAAAGAAAAAGAAAATATAATGAAAAATTTTGACAATCTTTCAGATAGAATTCAGAAATTAAAAACTTCAGAAGAATTACATTATTGTGAAAAATGCGGAGAACCCTCAAGGAATAAAATCTGCAAAATGTGTCAATTAATTAAAAAATAATTATCTTCTTCTCTTTATTCTTGTTCTAGAATTATTATTCTTCATCTTAGAAAAAACAAAGATGTAAAGAATTTCTAAAATTCCAACTGTATTTACCAACGCTAAAATTACAAACCAAGGCAAGGAATTTTTTCTTGCTGCAGTCCATAAAGCAAATAATTTCCAAACTGAACTCCAAATCATAATTAATATCAAAATTGTAAATACCCAAGGAGGAATTCCAAACTGGCTCATCATTGTATTGAAGTAATCAAACATAATATAATATATGAACTGATATTTAAAAACATTATGTCCTGCAGAGCATAAAACAGAAAATAAAAATCTGGCAAAAATTAGAAAATTCCTTCATAAATCTTGTATATCGATGTTATTCTATTTTGGTAATGATAAATGTTTAAATAGTCATTATTTTATTTTACTTTCGTGCATATACAATGTGTATGCCTAAAAAGAGTGTGATATACAACATATTGTATCTATCTCTCTTAAAAAAAAATATGAACTGTCCATACTGTTTGAATAAAGAATCAAAGGTGACTGATAAAAGAGAGTCCCCTGAAGGAGTAAGAAGAAGACGCGAGTGCCTTAAGTGCGGGAAAAGATTCACAACATATGAGAAAATTTCACGGGAAGATTTGTATGTTATTAAGAAGGATGGAAGAAGAGAAAAATTCGAAAGGGAAAAACTTGAGAGAGGAATAATAAGGGCATTTGAAAAGAGACCTGTTGCAAAAGAAAAAATAGACAAAATGATAAACGAAATAGAAGAACAAATAAGAAAAAGAGGGAAAAAAGAAATCAAAACTTCAGAGATGGGAGAACTTGTGATGAAAAAAATAAAAAAAATTGACAACGTTGCGTACATTCGCTTCGCTTCAGTATATAGAGATTTTCAGGATATAAATGATTTTAAACAGGAGATTAAGAAATTATAAAATGGTGAAAGAAAAAAAAGAGTTGTATCATAAACCAGAGGATTTAGAGAAAAGGATTTCGGATTGGGTTGAACCTGGTTTTTCTGAGGCAGGAGTAAATATCCTAACTGACCGATATTTAATGAGAGATGAATCTGGAAAAGTTATTGAGACTCCAAAAGAAATGCTTTATCGTGTTGCTCATGTCATTGGAAAAGCAGATTCAAATTATGCGGGTTCAAATCCAGAGGAAACTGAAAAAGAATTTTATGAATTAATGGCCACGAAAAAATTTCTTCCAAATTCTCCTACGTTAAAAGGTGCGGGATTAAACATAAATCTTTCTGCATGTTATGTTGTTCCAATAGAAGATAGCAGAGAAGGAATTTTCAAAGAAGCATTATTTAATGCAGTTGAAATACAAGCGCATGGGGGAGGAACAGGATTTAATTTTTCACAATTAAGAGGGAAGGGTTCATTAATCCGTTCAACAGGAGGAAAAGCTTCTGGTCCTGTTTCATTTATGGGAATCATTGATAAAACCGTCGGAGATACAATCGCTCAAGGAGGGACAAGACAAGGAGCAAACATGGGAATTTTACGATATGACCATCCAGATATAGATTCGTTTGTTGATTGCAAAGCAGAAGATGGCGCAATTAAAAATTTCAATATTTCCGTAGGAATAACAGAAGAATTTATGGAAATGGTAAACTCAGGAAAAGATTTTCCCCTAATAGATCATAAAGGAAAAGAAGTTGGCAGAAAAAATGCAAAAGAATTATTTGATAAAATTGTGCATAATGCATGGAAAAGAGGAGACCCCGGATTAATCTATTTGGACAGAATAGACAAAGACAATCCAACTCCACACATTGGAAAAATAACTGCAACAAATCCGTGTGGTGAACAGCCCTTGCTGGATTTGGAAGCATGTAATATTGGTTCAATAAATCTCGGAGTTTTTGTTAAGAATAAAAAAATAGACTGGAATGATTTGGAAAAAACAGTTTATTCGGGAATACATTTCTTAGATAATGTTATTGACGCAAATGAATATCCATTAAAAAAATCAGAAAAAGAAATTAAAGAATTAAGAAAAATTTTAGAAAAACAAATTGGCGATAAGAAAACAATTGATGATATAATTGAAAAATATTCAGAGTCTCCAATTACAAAAGCAGTTTTAGGAAACAGGAAAATTGGTCTTGGCGTTATGGGATTTTCTGATATGCTGATTTCGTTAGGGATTGGGTATGGCTCAGAAGAATCATATCAACTTGCAGAACAGGTCATGGAATTTATTTTTGAAAAATCAAGAGAAGCATCAGTTAAATTGGCAGAAACAAGAGGGACATTTCCAAATTGGAAAGGAAGTATTTATGACCCTGAAAGCAAATATTTCAAGGGAAAAGAATTGAGATTAAGAAATGCTTGCACAAATACTCTTGCTCCGACAGGAACAATTTCAACTGCTTTAGGCGCAAGTGGGGGAATTGAACCTCAGTTCGGATTAGTTTATTTTAGAAAATCAATTTATGATGAAGCGGGAAAAGCTAAATTAGAAAGTTTTATTGTCGACGCTGGATTTGAAAGAATTGCAAAAGAAGAAGGATTTTTCACAAATGAATTATTAGAAGAAATAGGAAAAAACAAAGGTTCACTTGAAGGAGTAAAACGTCCTGCAAACATTTCTCTTAAAAGATGGAGAGAATTAAAAGAACTTTTCACAGTTGCAAATGATTTACCTTATGTGGAACATATCAGGATGCAAGATGCTTTCCAGAGACATGTGGATAATGCAATAAGTAAAACAATTAATCTTCCAAACAATGCTACAGAAGAAGATGTAAGGGGCGCTTATTTGATGACCTTGGAAACTTCAGTAAAAGGAATAACTGTTTATCGTGATGGTTCAAGAAAAAATCAGGTTTTGACTTCTGAAAAAATTAAACAATTTAATGGGGAAAGACCAAAAGTAATAGGAACAACTATCAAACAGAAAACTCCATTTGGAAATGCATTTATTATGCTTAATGTTTTAAAAGAAGACACAACAATTCCTTATGAGGCTTTTGTAACAATTGGAAAAGGTGGAAAAGATATTGATGCAATTGCAGAGGGTTATGGAAGAATGACTTCTTTAGCATTTAAACGTGGAGTAGGAATTGAAGAAATTGTGGAACAATTGAGAGGGATAAGCGGAGAGAGCATTACTGGACTTGGGCCAAACAAAGTTAGTTCACTTCCTGATGCATTTGCCCAAGGATTGACAGAAGCATATTCTCAGATAAACAATAAAAATGGCGATGGTAAAAATGGACGCAATGAAAATTTTTCAGGAAATATTTGTCCAACATGCGGTTCAAAACTGATGATGGTTGAAGGATGTGAGAAATGTACTAATCCAAATTGCGGATATTCTAAATGCTGATTATATATTTTCCTCAACATATTTATATTTAAATTCAAAAAATAAAAATTTAACATGCATGAAATAACTCCCTCAGCAGAAGAAATTTTAGATAAGGAATTTCCTGTTCTTGATCACGGATTTGTTAGATTAGTTGATTATATGGGTGGAGATAAAGCTATTGTCCAAGCTGCAAGAGTTTCTTATGGCGAGGGAACAAAAAAAATCAGCGAAGATAAAGCATTAATAAGATATTTGATGAGACATGAACATACTAGTCCTTTTGAAATGGTTGAAACGAAATTCCATTGTAAAATGCCGATTTTTGTCGCGAGGCAATGGGTCAGGCACAGAACTGCAAGTTTGAATGAAATTTCCGGAAGATATTCTGTTATGAAAGATGAATTTTATATTCCTGTAGCAGAACAAGTTAATCTTCAAAGCAAAAATAATAAACAGGGAAGAAGCGACGAAACTTTTTCGCTTGAAGATACAGAAAGAATATTATTTGATTTAGAATCCGAACAACAAGAAGATTATTCAAATTATAAACATAGAATTGAAAAAGGAATAGCAAAAGAACTTGCAAGGGTTAACCTTCCTCTTTCATTGTACACTGAGTGGTATTGGAAAATAGATTTGCATAATTTATTTCATTTCTTAAATCTTAGAATGGACGGTCATGCACAATACGAGATACGCGCATATGCGAATGTAATGTTTGACATGGCAAAAAGAATTGCACCGATGGCGTGTGAAGCATTTGAAGATCATAAATTAAATGCAATGAAATTTTCTGCTCCTGAACTTCAAATATTAAAAAAATTATTGAGCAGTACAAACCTCGAAGATAAAAGTCTATACGGTCCTTTTGTTACAAGAAAAGGAGAAGAAGAAACTTTGAGTGGTGAAGGAATTGAATTTCAAGACAAATTATCAAGAATTTTAAAAGAGGATTAATTCGCAACTTTTATAAAATCTGGTGGTTCTAAATATCAATGGCCGAAAGTGTTGCAGAACTTACAGGAAAAGAATTTGACGAATTCGTAAAAAAAGGATTAGTATTCATAGATTTCTTTGCAGAATGGTGTATGCCTTGCGTTATGATGGGACCTGTTGTTGAAGAAGTCAGCAAAAAATTCAGCAAAAAAATAAAATTCGGAAAAGTTAATGTTGGTGAAAATGAAGCCTTAGCAAGAAAATTTGGGGTTTCATCAATTCCAAATTTTATCTTACTTAAAGATGGAAAAGTTGTAGAAAATTTCGTTGGTGCAATGGATGCAGAAGAATTGGAAAGCAAGTTGAAAAATTTTATTTAATCACTTAAAAATTTCTCTAAAAACTTCATTCATATATTCAATAGCCCAATTTCTTAAGAATAATGCTCCAGGATAAAAATCAATATTATGTGGGGCATAGACTAAAAATCTTTTATCCTTGAATTCAAATTCTTTTGCTTTTTCATCTGAAAATCTAATATATGGCTTTCCAAAAGATTGGCAAAGATCATTATCTTTATTGAAATATAAACTTCCTCCTCCATTTCTGCTTATTGAAAATCCAACAACTAATCCATTATCTGATAATTGAATTTCATCTCTCCAGGTTCCAAAAGATTGTGAATCGTATTCCTTAACAATTTTATCATGACTTTTCAGAAAGGCATTTTCATACCATTCTCTTTTTTCTAAATCTTTTTCTTCAGGAATATGCTTTATCAAATCATTGCGCCATTCTTCAGCAACTTTAGGAAAGATTTCTTTTGCAATTTTGGGATTTAGATTAATCTCTGGGTCTAAAAGTTTAGGATGAATCGGAATTTGAAAACAACTATCATGTAAGATAGGCAATTCTTCTTTTGTTAAAAGCAGTTGACTTATTTCCATTAAAAAACTATTCAACTTGGTTTTAAATGAATTATTATAATAACAAGATAATTTTATAAATTAAGATTTTCTCTATGAATCATGGCTTCGTAGCTCAGCCTGGTTAGAGCACTGGACTTTTAATCCAGGTGTCGGGGGTTCAAATCCCCTCGAGGCCATATTTCCTTAAGAATATTGATAAATCTTCTAAAATTTCCCCCTAAACCAAAACATTTTTAAACTAATTTTTGCTGTTTTTTATTATTCAAAAGTTGTTAAAGTTTTACCCTAACTTTAGCTCTTTAGTTTAAACTTTTCACCAACCACAACATGCATATTCTCCAATCCAAACACACAAACCTCAATGAAAAAGAGTCTGAAGAACTTCTAAAAAAATTAAATCTTTCTAAAGCACAATTACCAAAAATTCTTTCAACTGATGCAGGTTTGCCTGAGGGTTGCGTCGTCGGTGATATCATAAAAATCGAAAGAAAATCTGGAGACTATCACAGGGTTGTTGTATAAAATGAAAAATAATCATCTAATAATAAAAAAATATCTTGAGGAACATTCACTAGTTGAATCAAACATAATTTCTTTTAATGAATTTATTGAACACAGAATGCAGGAACTTGTTGATGAAATTTCTGAAACAATGAATAACGAAGAATTTGAAATCAGTCTTGGAAAAGTTAAAATTGAAAAGCCGAAAGTAATTGAAGCTGACGGAAGTTCTTCATTGATTCTTCCTTACGAAGCAAGATTAAGAAATCTAACTTATTCTGCACCTGTTACTTTGGAAATTACAATAAAAAAAGGCGACCAGGTTGATTCTGACGTCGTGGAAATCGGAAAAATACCGATTATGGTTAAGAGCAAAGTGTGTAATACTTATGGAATGAATTCTGAACAATTAGTTGAATCTTACAATGACCCCTTGGATGCAGGAGGATATTTTATCATTAATGGAAATGAAAGAGTTATGACTATGGCAGAAGACCTTGCAGAAAATCAGCCATTCATCGAAGAGAATAGCAAGGGAAATTTAAACTTGAGATTATTTTCATTGAAAGGAACTTACAGAATTCCTATCACAATTTCAGAAAGCAAAGAAGGATTATTGGATTTATCATTCAGCAGATTTAAGGATTTGCCCGTCGTGGTTGTGTTAAAAGCTCTTGGATTGACAAAAGAATCTGACATCGCAAAATATATTGGAAAAGAAACAGATAGTGTGATTGTTAATTTGTATGAATTCGTAAACCTTGCAACAAAAGAAGATGCAATGATGTTCTTGGCAGAAAAAACAGGATTGCAGGGAACAAAAAAAGAAATTCTTGACAGAGTAAAACAGAGAATTGATTCTTATCTTCTTCCTCACATAGGACAGAAAAAAGAAGACAGAATGAACAAGGCAATTACAATCTGCAAATTAATAAAACAATTTTTAATTGCAAAAGAAAATCCTGAATTAAGAACAGACAAAGACCATTACTCAAATAAAAGAGTAAGATTATCTGGAGACCTTTTAGCAAATCTTTTCAAAGTTAATCTCGGAATTTTAATTAGAGATATTCAATATTCAATTCAAAAATCTTCTAAGAGAAAAAAATTCTTTTCATTGAAAGTAATTGCTAAGTCAACTTTATTTTCTCACAGAATTGAGTCAGCAATTGCAACAGGAAGCTGGACAGGAGAAAGAACAGGAGTTACACAGAATATGGATAAGACAAATTATCTCGCAATGATTTCACAACTGCAGAGAGTTGCAAGCATGCTTCCATCTGATCAAGAAAATTTCCCTGCAAGAACACTTCATCCAACTCATTACGGAAGATTCTGCCCAATTGAAACACCAGAAGGAACAGAAATTGGATTGAGAAAAAATCTCGCAATCTTAAGTAAGATTTCTACAAGAGTTGAATTAGACGACGAGAAATTCATGAAAGATTTGGAATCAATCGGAATGGAAAGAGAAGGATTTGAAGGAAGCGATGTATTTTTCAACGGAAGATTTATCGGAAGTGTAAAAGATAGAAATGATTTTGTCAAGAAAATAAAAGAGAAAAGAAGAACTGCACAATTGCCGATTCAGATGAGCGTAAGAAATGACCCACGATTTGATTATATTTTAATTTCAACAGAACCCGGAAGAGTTCTCAGACCTTTAATTATTGTAGATAACGGAAATCCGAGACTGAAAAATGAACATAAACTTCAGATTGAAAGCGGGGAATTAAAATGGAGAGATTTGCTGAACACTGGAATAATCGAATATCTCGACGCTGCTGAAGAAGAAAACGCATTAGTTTCATTATTTGAAGAAGAATTAACTCCTAATCATACTCATCTTGAAATTGATTCAATGGACATGCTCGGCGTCGTAACAAGTTTAGTTCCTTACGGAAATCACGACCAGAGTTCAAGACTTAACAGAGGAAGTAAGACCCAAAAGCAGTCTCTTGGATTATATGCTGCAAATTATTTATGCAGATTAGATACAGATGTTTCTATTTTGCAGTATCCTCAGCGTCCTTTGGTAAGAAGTTTTGTTTATGATACATTAAACACTTATCCTGCAGGACAGAATTTAGTCGTCGCTGTAATGACTTACGAAGGTTACAACATGGAAGATGCTTTAGTATTAAATAAAGGAAGTGTCCAAAGAGGAGTCGGAAGAAGTTTCTATTTCCGTCCTTATTCTGCTTTAGAAATGAATTATGCTGGTGGATTAAAAGATGAAATTGCTATTCCTGAAAAAGATGCATCAGGTTACAAGACAGAAGCAAGTTACAGATTGCTTGAAGGAGATGGAATAGTTTATCCTGAAGCAGAAGTTGGCGAAGGTGAAGTTATGATTGGAAAAATGTCACCTCCAAAATTCCTTTCAGAACAAAGAGAAATCTCAGTTAAGACAAAGAAAGAATCAAGCGTTACAATGAGACAGGAAGAGAAGGGAGTTGTCGACGGTGTTTTCATCACAGAAGATTCAGAAGGAAATAAAATTATCCAGGTTAGAACAAGAGACCAGAGAATTCCAGAACTTGGAGATAAATTCGCAACTTCACACGGACAGAAAGGAGTTGTTGGTATGATTGTTCCTCAAGAAGATATCCCTTTCACATCAAGAGGAGTTCGCCCTGATGTTATATTCAATCCTCACGGATTGCCGTCGAGAATGACAGTTGGTTACTTGTTAGAATTGCTTGCAGGAAAAGTTGGAAGTTTGAAAGGTGAAACTATCGACGGAACTTGCTTCTCAGGAACAGGCAAAAAAGAATTAGAAGAAAATTTGAAAGACTTAGGATTCAGATTTGATGGAAAAGAAACAATGTACAACGGAGTTACAGGAAAGAGAATGACTGTAAAAATCTTTGTCGGAAATTTATATTATCAGAAATTGAAATACATGGTAGGAAACAAAATGCACGGAAGAGCTTCAGGAAAAGTTGCATTGCTTACAAGACAACCAATCGAAGGAAGAAGCAGAGGAGGAGCATTGAGATTAGGAGAGATGGAACAGGAAGCACTAGTTGCTCATGGAGCTTCTCTATTATTGAAAGAAAGATATGATTCAGATAAAGTTGTATTGCCTATCTGTACAAGATGCGGAAGCATTGGTATCGACGACAATATCTCAAATAAATTAAGTTGTCCAATGTGCGGAAGCGAAGATGTTGAACCTGTAGAAATGTCTTATGCTTTCAAGTTATTACTTGAAGAATTGCAGGGACTTCACATCCATACTTCATTTGGATTGAAAAATAAATATGAATAAAATGGAAACAAAAATAATAATAGTTGGAAATGAATCAGAAAGAATGGATTTAGCAAAAAAAATTGCAGAATTATCTGGAGATAACCAAATAGTTTTAGAAGAACCTACCCGAGCAATTCAAATTCCATTGCCAGAATATTTAACAATTAAACCAGAAGATAATTATATATAAAATGTCAAGCGCAGATTTTGGGATGGAAACAAAAGATAGCATAATTTATATGACTAAACAAGAATTAGAATTGTTAATAAAAAAAGGTAAAGAATCTGAAGAAGAACTATTTACTTTAGAAGGAATTTCATTGAAGGATAGGACAATTTACATTAAACCAGTGAGAGGAAACTACAAATAAAATGGTAATAGAAAGCAAACCAGTCAAGAAACAAGTTGATGAAATAAGATTCAATCTTCTTAGTCCTGACGATATAAAAAAGATTTCAGTTGCAAAGATAGTAACACCTGAATTGTACAACATTGATGGTTATCCTGTCGACGGAGGATTGATGGATTTAAGACTTGGAGCAATTGACCCGGGTGTAAGATGTAGAACTTGCGGAGGAAGATTAAAAGAATGTTTAGGACATCCAGGTAGCATTGATTTAGCTCGTCCTATAATCCATTTGAAATATGTTCCTTTAATTGAACTTGGATTAAGATGCTTCTGTAGACAATGCGGAAAATTATTGTTAGCAGATAAAGATTTAGAAAGATATTCACAAAGTGAAAGAGCAAAAAAAGCAAAGGATGCAAAAAAATGTCCTCACTGCGGTGCGGTTCATGAAAAAGTTAAGTTAGACAAGCCGACAAGTTTCTTCATCGGTAAAACAAGATTATTTCCAACAGAAATAAGAGAAATTTTGGTAAATATTTCTAATGAAGAATTGAAAAAAATCGGAATCAATACTACAACTTGCCGTCCTGAATGGGCAATTCTTACAATGCTTTTGGTTCCTCCTGTAACAATACGTCCGAGTATTATTTTAGAATCAGGAGAGAGAAGTGAAGATGACTTAACTCATAAACTTTCAGATATAATCAGAGCAAACCAAAGACTTTGGGAAAATTTGAATGCAGGAGCTCCTGAAGTTATTATTGAAGACTTGTGGGATTTGCTTCAGTTCCACGTTACAACATTTTTTGATAACAGCGTCGCTAAAATTCCTCCAGCAAGACACAGAAGCGGACAGCCTTTGAAAACAATTATGGAAAGAATCAAAGGTAAAGAAGGAAGAATCAGAAAGAATCTTGCAGGTAAGAGAGTAAATTATTCAGGAAGAACAGTTATTTCTCCAGATCCTCACATCGCAATCAATGAAGTCGGAGTTCCTTTTGAAATTGCTAAAGTTGTAACAGTTGCAGAAGGAGTTACTGATTTGAATATGGAAAAATTGAAAAAATTAATTGACAAAGCAGAAGTTTATCCCGGAGCAAATTACGTAATAAGACCAGATGGAAAAAGAAAAAAGATTACTCCTGATTTGAAAGAAGAAATAATCAACGAAATAACTCCGGGCTACAAAGTTGAAAGACATTTACAAGACGGAGATGTTGTTCTTTTCAACCGTCACCCTTCACTTCACAGAGGAAGCTTGATGGCTCACTATGTAAGAGTTTTACCTGGAAGAACTTTCAGAATGCATCCCGCAGTTGCTTCACCTTATAACGCCGACTTCGACGGGGATGAAATGAATATTCACTCACCGCAGACAGAAGAAGCAAGAGCAGAAGCAAAAATACTTCTTGATGTAAAAAGAAATTTATTCTCTCC
>Ga0172379_10005239_pt1 | contig 18291 bp, 23 predicted proteins | sample GrowelOW334metaG_FD_119756 | JGI IMG/M metagenome (GOLD analysis project Ga0172379, IMG submission 119756) | Groundwater microbial communities from an aquifer near a municipal landfill in Southern Ontario, Canada - Groundwater well OW334 metaG | ecosystem: Environmental > Aquatic > Deep...
CTTTAACGTCGAATTTTTCTTCTAATGCTTTAACTAAATCGGAGAGTTCAATAACTGAAAGTTCTCCAATTTGATCTAATAATTTGTCGATTTTGGTATCGGCCATATGTTTTAATTTTTAATTAATAAAATTTAATAATTTAGTTATTGTCCGCTACGGGCGGATCTCATTTTATTTATATATATTTAGGTATTCGACTTTTTTTCAGCCAAGGCCTTTAAGGTTAAAGCTAACTGGGTTTGGTTGAAACGGAGAGCGTATGCCAGACGTTGTAGAGGATTGGTTAACCCACCCAAGAGTTGAGAAATGAGAGCACTTTTGGAAGGTAGGGACAAAAACTTTTTAAGTTCGTCTGCTAACAATAAACGGCCATCATAGATGCCGTATTTAAAACTGGTTTTTTCTTTTTCTTTATTAACTGCTTCAATTTCTTTAAGGGGAGCAACTTCGTCGGTTTCACAAAAAGTGAGGGCAGTGGGGCCAGTTAGAGGTTCGGGTAAAGTAATACCCATTTTACTAAGCGCCCGAATAATAAGGGAGTTTTTAATAACCTCAATGCGTCCGCCAGCTTGTTTTACTTTGACTCTAAGATCATAAGTGCCATCAGCGTCCAGGCCTTGGTATTGGACTAAAGCGGCTGATTTGGCTGAATTAAGGCGGTCGGTAATTTGGTTGACTTGGTCGATTTTGATTTGTTTGGGCATATTTAGAAATACAGTGCGTTGGTGCGCTGGTACTTTAGTTAAAAACTAAAAAACCCGCCACAGGCGGGTCAGAAGAATCTTGTTCTGAACCTGGGTAGGATGCTTCGTTGTCCGGTGTAACATCGGACTCACCTACTGTCTGCGGTGGACGTTTGGATTATAGCGGGAAGTTGAACTTAAAACAAGTGAGATATATAATCGGGCATGAGAGAAGAAATAGACCGAGCTGATTTTGATAGTATTCCACGGGTTCAAAGAATTTGGGCTCGGGTTATGATTTTACATGATCTTGTTTTTGCGGTAGCAGATTATTCAAATGCTCCGCAAAGTGAGGGAGCGAGTTATATGGACATGGTGAAACGAAGAAGTCGTGTCAGAGTGGAGGGGTGGGTGAAAGATAGAAAGAATAGTGAAAAAGGAATAGTGGAATTTGGTCATGATATTGATGCATAGTTGAAGATTATTATAGGTTGTGATAAAATATGGTTATGAATATAACCAATAAAGAAAGTCTAGGTTCAAGAACTCAGTTTCCTCGGCTAGATATAACCAAACTTTACGGAAGTGTAAAAAGAGTAGCACAAGAGATGAAGGGCAGAGGTGTTGCCTACGTGAAGATAAAAAATTGGATTGATGCTCCGCCTGAACACGATTGGAGTACAGCCAGTGGCACATTTCAATCACACGAGTAAACTGGGGTAGTTGACCTAGAGCCAGGAGAAAGTTTGGGGTGAGGGAGGGTGGTAGACCAATAATTAAGTGATATACTTTACTATAATGCGAAACAATAACGAGAGTGGACCGGGAAGGCGTAATTTTAGTTATTTTTGGGAAAGTTTTCGGGAGAGAAATGACTTAGTTGTTCAAATGGGCATTGAAACTTGTGAGTCAGTTTTAAGTGTGGGGGGGATTATGGCTAGGAGTGTGGGAAGAATATTGTTAGTTGCAATTGAAGGAACTTCGATAGCGGTAGCGGGCGTTCGAATGAATATTGATCCGGAATTAATTGCTAGGCGAATATGTCAGCCGTATGAACCAATTGATATTAGTATTGGTAACTAGGGGTAGTTGAAGTGAAGCTAAAAAAAATGAGAAGTTGGGTTTTGTTATAATCCTATAAAATATTCATCAAGCAGGGGTGAGAAAAAATTCCGAGTTGTTTAATAATGAGTTAAAAAGATTTCCGGAATTAGTAGTGTCATGGGACAGAGTAAGAGAAGGTGTGAATTGGGGTCAATTTCAGCAAATGGCCAGTGAATTAAAATTAGTTGAGGGAAGAATTAATCGAAAAAAAATAGATTACTCAAATTTGTCGGTTCAAAGGTATGAAAGAAGATCGATAAGTGCCCCCGATTCCTGGGGAGTGGATCTTGAGCCTGTTTCAATGTGGTTAAACATGTTATTACAAAGTTGGGTATTGGAGGATGAAACGTGGATGACGGTAGAACTTGAGGGTACTCAAAGTTTTGACATTCAGAAAAATATAATTCATCGAGTGGCTGGGTATAATCAGAATTGTATTGCTAGGGTCTTGACTATGGCTAGAGAAAGAGTGTCGGGTGAAACTTTGGCGATGGTGAGAAGAAGAGGTTCGGAGGATAGTTATGAAGGTAAGTATGAAATTGCGGGCGGAAAAGTATTACCTGTTAATTATTACAACAGAGGACACCAGATTTATGGTGTAAACTATCCAAATTTACCGGCTTACTTAAACCAAGGGGAGGTAGAGATGGGTGAAGAGATGGGAGAATTAGTACCTTCGGGAATGAATCGGGTGGGATTGGCATTAACCTTGGCCGGTCAACCAGAAGGGAGGTTGTTTTTTGAAGTTACTGAGGTGGCCATAGTTGAGCCGGCCACTTTGTGGCAAATGGCAGCTTTGGCTAATTCAAGAAGCGGTGGACAAAGATTAATCGAAAAGCGTGGGTTAGATAAAGAAGATTGGGGAGTGATGCCCATTCCAGGAAGAGTTAAATTTGGGGAAATGTTGCCAACTACAGATTTAGTATTGAGGAGACTTGTCGGAGGAGAAACTGTAAATCATGTTGGTGATTGGTGGGGGAATGACTACTTATTTGCCATATGATTTAGTTTCGATTGTTGGTAGGGTGGGAAATGTATATGAGATTAGCAAGTTGGCTAAAATGCCGAATAGACGTAGTGATATTTCTGATTAGAAATAGTTGACGTAGAGCCAGGAGAAGATAAGGGAAGGGGTTAGGTGGTAGAAGAGAGGGTTAGTGATGGAAGATGAAGGGAGTTGATATAAATAATAGATTTGGGTGGGAGAAAGAGTTTGTGAGGAAATTAATTTAAAGTCTGGGTAGGAACAATTGATACAGGCTAAAACCGGGGTGCCGTTTGGGGAAACTTGATTATTGCGATATAAAAGATAAAAAATAGGTAGGGAAATCATGTTGGAAGACTGGTCAGAGTAGAGGGCGATAGGTAAATTAACTTGGGTATCAAGGGAGTTTTTGAGATTAAAAATAAGATCGGCTTGGGAGTGATTTTGAATGTATTTTAGGTTGGTGGCGGAAGAGAGGATGGTAAAAACTACTAGAAGTAAAACTCCAACAATTTTATATTTTGAAAAAATGACAAAAAGAGAATAACTAAAAAAGAAAATTATGAGAGGCTGAAAAGCGATTAAATATTCTCTGGAGCGAACACCAGGGTAATAGCGTAGTAAAAATACCTGAGTAATGATAAATAGAATTAACAAACTAAGTGGACGGGTGAGGCGACGGGTATAAGTTAAGACAAGGAAAGGCAAGCCAGTAATGGCGATAAATAAAAGACCTAAACTGGGAAGCCCCACTAAGGTTGAGCCGAAAAGTTGGGGCCAAAAGGTAAACAGGTCACGGCGCCAAGAGGTTGGAGCCCAAAACTTATTAACCCCACCGGTGTAGTAATCTATGACACTTTGAAGCCAGACAAAATGATGATTTAAGTCAAAAATTAAAGGAGGGAGGAAAGTAATAATGACTCCGAGACCAATTAATAGAAAACTAAAGAACTTTTTTTTGAGGGGTATGGGAGCAAAAAGTGGGGTCAGAGCAAGAAGAGTGGTAATACCCAGAGATTGAAAATGATTGTTGAGAGTAAAACCGGCGGTTAAACCCAGTAATAGTGAGTAAATTAGGCGCTTGGTGGTGACAAGTTTTAGGGCAAACAGGAGGGTTAGAGTAACTCCAAAAGAAACGATAACGGTATTCAACATATCAGGTGAGTTATAGATTAATTCGGAACTAAAGGCAGAAATGGTGGCTAGTATCAGACCAAGTGGACGACTGCCAAGAGTAGTGCCAATTAAGTAAAAGAGATATACGGTCAACAGACTTAAAAGAGTGAAGCCAACCCAAGGCCCGGAGACAAAAGGGAGAAGGTGGGTGAATAAAATAATGGTGTAATCGTAGAGCGGGCCAAAATTAAAAGGTCCGGCACTGGAGGGGGAGCCCAACATAGGAACGGAACTGGAGCGGATGGAGTAAAGAGCTATGGTGGCGTCGCGGGCTTGGTCTTGGTTTAGAACCCAACGGGTAGGGTAATTGTAAAAGCGCCAGAAAGCGGCCAGAAGCAAAATGATTATTAATCCGTAGCGGGAAACCACAGTCAATTTTAACCCAATTTGAGGAAGTAAAATATAGGGGTTGGCAAAGTTATTTAAAGAGTTACAATAACAGCGTTAAAACTTTAACCTTAAAAAGAAAATTGACTCCCGAATATCGGGACTGAATTTTTGGTTTAAGGAAAGGAGGAAAATGAGCGGAAAAACATTAAAACCAGAGTATGCCGGTTTAGTAAGAGCGGCAGTGGCGATTGATAGAGCTTATGGGGGGAATGGAAGGTTTATGAGGCCAATAATTCGGATTGCAAAAAATGATTTGCCTTTGTTTTTGGGAATGGATGAGCAAGTCGCGAAAAATGTTTTGTCTCTTGCTTTGGACCAGTTGGCAGAAGTTAGGTTGGCAGGAGAGGATTATAAAGACCCAAATATGGTGGTTGAAGTATTGGAGTGGGCGGCCCAAATGCCGGAGCAAAGGAAGTAAAATAGAGTGTGAGGAAAATTGTAGTAGTACTGATAGTGGTAATAATCATGACTGGAATTGGTGGCGGTACTTATTATATTTTGAACCGGGAAAAGTGGGTGGAACTGAGAGGAATTGAGACCTCAAAAAAAGTGAGTAAAATGGAGAAATATGATTTTGACAGCTTAAAAGTTGCATGGGAGAGGGGGGAATATGGAAACAGTGAAATAAAAATATTAGGGCCGATTAAGGCGATTGTTGATCGAAGAAAAGCGGACCCGGAGACTAGGAAATATGACTTTGTAACTCGGCAAATTGAATTTATGAGCGGGGGTAAGAGAATTACGGGGATGATTAATTACTTTAATGATGAAATTAAAAGGCCGGCGGTGATTATGGTAAGGGGATACGCGGAAAAGGCGGGGTATTATAGTGGGTCGGGGAGCTTTCGGATGGCGGATCAACTGGCTAAGGCGGGAATGGTGACTGTGAGTATTGATTTTTTGGGATATGCCCAAAGTGAGAATGAATCAACTGACATGATGGAGGCGAGGTTTGAGAAAGTACCGGCGGTGTTGGACTTAATTGGAGCGGTTAGAAAACTTGAGGGGGTGGACCCCCAACGGATTGGGTTTTGGGCACATAGCAACGGGGGGCAGATTACTTTATCGGTACTAGAGGTGACAGGCCAATATTTCCCGACGGTAATGTGGGCGCCAATGACGCAAAAATTTCCCGATAGTATTATTAGTACGGCCTCGGATTTGGAGGACGGAGGAAGAGCAGTAAAGGCGGCGGTAGAAACGTTGGCTAAATTTCATGATCCGCGGCGCTACGCTTTTGAGAATTATTATGATTGGGTAAATTCACCTATAGTGATAATTCATGGGACAAAGGACCCGTGGTGTGAAGTGGAGTGGCAGAGGGGGGTAGTGGCAAGGTTAACAAATTTAGGGAAAACAGCCGAGTTGAGGGTAATTGAGGGAGCGGGGCATAATATGGAGGGAAGAGGGGGAGAAACATGGAAAGATGTGGCGCAGCAGACAGTGGATTATTTTAAATCTAAACTGGTTTATGGAAATTAATAAATTAATTGAGCAAGTGAAGAAGCAGAAGTGGCCGCAGGGTCACTTTGCCATATTTGGAAGCGCTTTATTGGGTGTATTAAAACTTAGAGAAGTGCCAAACATTGATGTGATTGTTGATGGGTTATTGTGGGAGAAAATATTGGAAACTCAAAGTCCTGATAATGAGGGATTTGTGCGGATAGGGCAAATTAAAGTATCTGATTGGTGGTTTGCCCCCACCAGAAAAAGCCTATTAACTTTAATTAGTGAAGCAGAAATTGTTGAGGGATTACCTTTTATAAAAATTGAAGAGGTGCTTAATTACAAAAAAGGTCTGATTGACGATAAAAACAAAAAAGGTGTTAGGTTAATTGAAAAATGGCTTAAGGGAAAAGATGGGGAGCAGTTTAGAAGCAATTTAGAACTTGGTTCATAATCGGCTCGGTGGCAATTGTGATTCTTAGACAGGATCTAAGTGGAGAAGCTGAAAAAGTTTTTACTATGAAATTATTGGATATGAGTTTACTTATTACTGATTCATAATTATTTTTACAGTCTACTAAAACAAAATTGGATTCTGAGAGAATAGGGTTATAACCTTTATTCGATAAATTGTTTGTGAAATCATCTTTGACCAGTTTAATTTTGGTAACAATATTTTGATAATGTGAATAGTTGATTAACAATTGAGATCCGATTTTTAAAGTCGAGGTGTTAATTCCTAAATAGTTAGGTTTAAGGTTTAGTTTGAATAAAAGTTTTTGGTTGGCTACCAAGTAGCCTAGGCGGATTCCTGGAGTACCAAAAAACTTAGAAAAAGTAAAACCAATAACAACATTTGGATAAGTAATTAAGCTAAGTATGCAAGGATTTTGGTAGGGTGCAGAGTTAAACCCTAAATATGCCATATCAAAGAAAAACACGTGTTGAGGGTAAGTTAAAACTAGTTTTTCTAATTCATTTTTGGTGTTAGCCAGTGGTAAGCCTGTAGGATTGTTTACCCAAGGAACAATTACTAAAGCGGAGGGAGTGTTGTTTAGTATTCTAATTGATTCGCTAGATAAAAAATTGATAGGTTGATTGATGGTATTAGGTAAAAGGTGGATGGTAGTACTTTTAGAATTATTGGCTAATAGAAAATAGTATTCCCAGCTTATGGAAGGAACTATTATGTGGTTAGATTTGAAACAGTTATATGATTTGAAAACTTCCGTAAATGCTTTTTCTAAACCATTATCAATGTAGAGGCATTGGGGTGAAATCGAGTGAAAATTTGCTAGCGTGGTGTAAAATTCCTGGTTGGCTTGGGGTTGATAAAAACTAATGTCTGAATTGGTAATATTCAAATCTATTGAAGAGCAGTGGTCGAAAAAATAATCGTTGCGACTTAAGTTAATTATGTTTTTCATATGTAGATAATGAATTACTTATATTAAATGATAAAATATGCCTTGTGAACAGGCAAAAAATCTTATCAATATTGGCAAAGTTTTATAATCAAAAACGAAAAATAGACAAGGAGGCAATGTGCCGGATAATGACAAACCTATATTTGTCTTTAAAAAAGGCTAAGAATGTATTGGATTTGGGGGCAGGTAGTGGAAGAATTTTGTTACCTTTGGCAGCACTGTATTCGGAGGTGTCTTTTGAGGCAGTAGATGATTCTGAATTAATGTTAGCGGAATTGGAAAAGCAAGTTAAATTAGGCGGGCATTTGAATATTCAAACCCACAAGCTGAATTTTAACCTTCCAGATTGGACTGGTAATTTGTTTAAGAAACAATTTGATGCGATTATTATTTTTCAAGGAATTCATTTTGTTTTAGATATGAATAGATTTCTAAAGGATGTAACTGGATTGGTGGCAAAAAATGGAAAGATCGTTATAGCAAGCACTAACCATGACCAATTTTTTAGATTACCCTATTGTTTGAATTTTCCCGATGTACTTAAAAAGGAATTAGATCGGACACCTGACGAGTTACAGTTGGTAGAGCTGATGTTAAAAGAGGGATGGGGGGTGAAAAGTAGGGTAGAAGTAGAGGTAAAAAGTAGATTTGAAAGTAAGGAATGTTTAAGAGACTGGTTGTTATTAAAACCATTTTCGGCGTTAAGTTATATATCTGATGAAGAATTTGACCAAGGGGTGGAAAAATATTTGACTCAGGAATGGAAGAAAACAAAAAATTATAAGGTTGATGAATTTGTTTTGTTGACTTTTGGTAGGGAAGCTGAATAATAAGGGTATTATGAAAGCATATTTTTCGGGCTCTTTATATCAAAAAAATCAGTTTTATAAATATTATGAGAGGATTGTAGATTTGCTAAAGAAACAAGGAATAGAAGTATTTGAAGATACTTTGAAAACAGATTTTGATGATTCGTTAGACATGAAAGATGAAGACAGAGTAAGGAATTATCGGAATATTGTTAAATGGATTGACAAGTGCGACTTTGCTGTAATTGAAGGGTCTTTTCCTTCTACTTTACACATAGGCCATGAGATTACTTTAGCTTTAGATAAAAGCCGGCCGGTGATTGTACTATATAAATCAGGAGCGGAACCGATGGTGTTTAAAGGGTTATTGGATGAAAAAATAATTTGGGCTGAGTATAAAGACGATAATTTGGAAAAAGTATTAACTAAGGCACTTGCTGAGGCGAAGAAAAACATGGATGTGAGATTTAATTTTTTTGTATCACCCAAGATTTTGGCCTATTTAGACTGGGTGGCGAAAAACAGGATGATACCGCGAGCTGTGTTTTTAAGAGACCTAATTGAAAAAGAAATGCGTAAAGACAAGGATTATGGCTCTCAGTCTTAAAGCGGTAATTTTTGACTTTGATGGAACGATTGCCAACACTTACCCGGTGTTAAAAGAGATTTTAGATGAGTTGATGCCGCAAATGGGGTATAAGCAGTTTTCAGAAACAGAATGGCAGAAGTTTAGGGAAACAGGCACAAAAGAACTATTGAAAAGCACTAAAATTAGTTTGGTTAAGTTAATGATTATGGTAAAGAGAATGCAGAGCGAACTGAATCGCCGACTTAGTGAGGTAGAACCATTTGAGGGGATAAAAGAGGTGACGGATCAATTAAAAAAGAGGGGAATTGTGGTAGGGATAATATCGTCGGACACTAAGAAGAATATTTTGGAGTTTTTAAATAAAGAAGAAATGGAGGTTGACTGCTTAATGACGGGGACTAATTTATTTGGAAAGGATAAATTAATTAATAAGTATTTAAAACAAAGAGGGTTGGCGAGTAATGAAGTGATTTATGTGGGAGATGAGATTAGAGACGTTGAGGCCTGTAAGAGAGTGGGCGTTAAGGTGGCCGCCGTAACCTGGGGCTTTAATTCCAAAGAGGCTCTTAAGAAGTCTCAGCCGGATTACTTGGTTGATAGGCCAAAGGATTTGATGACTGTTGTGTTACAGAGTAACTAATTGTAGATATAATAGGGAATGAAAATATTAGTGCTGTATGGCGGTGTATCAACTGAACACGAAGTAGCAATTGTGACTGCTCTTCAGGTAATGAGTGTCTTAATTGAAGCGGGATATGAAGTGTTACCAGGTTATATTAGTAAAAAGGGAGAGTGGTATTTAGGGGATGAGAGGTTTTTAGCTCCGGAAACTTACCGGTCTTTGGATTGGGTGGCGCAAATTGGGAAAAAAAGCTTAGTTACTCCTAGCAAAAACAAACAATTAGTGTCTGAAAATTGGTTGGGCTATAGAAATAATAATACACAAATTGATGTTGTATTTCCCGTGTTCCATGGGAAAAACGGAGAGGATGGGGCGATACAAGGACTGCTTAATTTAATGAACTTGCCGTATGTTGGCTGCCAACTAATTGCTAGTGCTGCTGGAATGGATAAATATATTAGTAAACAGGTAGCGCGGGGAGTTGGGTTGAGGGTAGCGGGGGACGTTTTGATTGATAAAAGCCGATGGGGGGACTTAAAAAAAGAATATTTAGGGTCAATAAAAAAACTAGGACTACCGCTTTTTATTAAGCCGGCAACATTAGGCTCGACTATTGGAATTACCCGGGTAGACAAGTGGCAAGAGTTGGAAAATGCTATTGAGGTGGGGTTGGCTTATGATCAGAGAGTTTTGGTAGAAGAGGGCATTGAGGACCCTACAGAAATAAATATTTCAATTTTGGGCAATAATCCCTATGAAGTGTCGGCCACGGAAGAACCGGTTCGAAAGGGGGGAGTATTGTCTTTTGCCGACAAATATTTAGGGAACGGTGGAAAAACGGGAACAAAAAGCCAGGGAATGGCCAGTGCGGACCGATATATTCCAGCTCGAGTTGATAAGAAAATCATTGAAGAAGTGGAAGAGTCGGCGAAAATGTTTTTTGGGGCAATTGGGGGGAAGGGAATAGCTAGGATTGATTTTATGTTGGACAAAAGCAGCAAACTCTATTTTAATGAAATTAACACTATGCCTGGATCATTGTCATTTTATTTATGGGAAAAGAGTAACCTAAAATTTAAAGACTTAGTGGACAAATTAGTTAAACTAGCACTGGACGACTACCATAAAAAACAAAAACTGGTGACTACTTTTGAAAGTAATATATTGGCCGGATACATTAATGGAGGAACCAAGGGAGCTAAGACAAAAAAAACTTAATAGTTTTCAGGTAAATCATTTTCCAGCAATATCCAATCAAATTTTTGGGAAAGGGAGGTGACTTTTGGCCAGTAATTTGAGGGTTTGGTAATCCAGTCGATGGGTTTATTGGGATTTGAAGCATGAAAGGCTAAGGACAAGGTTTTGGTACGGTTACTTGAGCCAACTAAAACAATTCTGTCAAAAACTTCTGCGGCTTGCTGGCCTAACTTGTGGTGGATTGATTGACTTTCTTTACCCAATTCAACTAGGCCGGGTGTAACCAGGACTTTGCTACCGCTGAATTTCTTTAAATCAGACATGATTTGAGTAAAACCAGTAAAGTTGCTGGAGTAGGTATTGTCAATAATGACGGACTGGTTTAAGGATACTGTTTCCAGGCGGTGAGAGACTTGAGGTAGGGAGGTGAGAGAAGATTGGATGGTTGAGGGGGAGAGTTTAAGTAGGAAAGCTATGCTGATAGCAGCTACTAAGTTCTGAAGCTGAGAAGTGAATAGAATTGGGGCAGTAAAAGCGAAAGTTTGGTTTTGGAAGTGGAAAACAAAGCTGGTTGAGAGTTTGGTTCGTTTAATGTTGGATAAGTAAAAAGTAGCTTGAGGATTGTTTAAAGAATAAGTTTTTACAGATGAGTATGCGGGATGGGTATGTAAGAATTCTTGGATTTGGGTGTTATCGATATTTACTAAGATATTTTTTTTGTTGGCGGTAGCTTGAGCTAACTCAAATTTTGCTTGGGTGATGCGTTCAAGTGTTCCGAATCTTTCTAAGTGTTGGGGACCGATTCCGGTAATTAGGGAGAATTGAGGTGGAACCATGAAGGACAGAAGTCGAATATTACCCGGCCGGAAGGCAGAAAATTCAGCAATAAAATACTTAATTTTTTTAGTTAATTCCCAATCAATAACGTGGGCTAAAGAAAATGGAGTGTTGTAACTGTGGGGAGTGGTAAGGGTAAGTTTATATGAATCTAGTATATGAAAAAGATAGTTTTTGGTAGAGGTTTTGCCAAAGGAACCGGTAATGCCAATAGTAGTTAACAAGGAATAGCTACCTATTACACGTCTGATACGTAATACGGTAAAAAATAAATAGATAAATTGCAGGGGTAGGAGAAGAAAGAGGGCCAAAAGAAGAAAAGGCATGGGAGAGAGAAGGTAAAACGTTGATATTAGAATTGCCAAAAAGAAGTTAAACTTTACTGTAGGGATTAATAGAGACAAAAATATTAAAGATGAAAGTAGAACGATTAGAAGTGACTTGGGGGTTAGTTTTAGTTTGGTAATGCTTGGTAGGGTAATGGGTAGAGGTTGTTTGGTCCACCACTTTAGTGATGGAAGCAATCCGTATTGTTCCAGTTGGAGAATGTGGAGATGAGTTAATAGTGGTAGATTCATGCCAGGTAGCGATTAATAAGAGTTGATAATTCTTTGGGGTGACTAAGGTGGGGATTGTGACCTACACCGTAAAGAACATGGAGACGGGATGAGGGAATTAAACTTTCTAGCATTTTTCCGGTATAACTTATTTCCCGATCTCGGTCTCCCCAGATGATGTGGGTAGGGGAATTGATTTTTTTTAGGCGAGATTTTAGGTGGTAATTGACAATGTTTTTTAGAATAACTTGGTGAGCTGGGGAGGCGTGGGCGTAGTCGCTGGTGGATACAAAACTTAAAATATAAACCAGAAACTGTTTGGGTAGAAGTAGTTTTAGTATTTTAAACTGGGAGTAAAGTAAAATTTTTATTTTTTCTTTTAAAGATTTATCTCGGATTATAGCCGGAGATATTAAAAAGATTTGTTTAAATAGGTGAGGGTGGGTAATAGCTAGGAAAGCAACAATTTGGCCGCCAAAAGAGTGGCCTATGACTAGAGGATTATTAATTTTTAGTTTGTTTATAAATTCCAAAATGATGTGAGAATACTCAGGAATACTCGGGTTTCCGCTTAAAAGAGGCGTATTGCCAAAACCAGGAAGGTCAAGAATTAGGTAGCGATAACCGGGAAATAATTGGGAGGCTAGTGACACCCAAAGGGAGGAAGAATGACCCCAACCATGAAGAATGAGACAAACTTTAGAGGACTGAGGGTTTATTGTTTGATAACTAATAAGTTGACCGCTTAAAACAAGTTCCATGGGATATTCTACCTAAAATAGGAGATAATAGATAATGTTGAGGCTTAGGTTAAACTCGATTTTAAGAAACTGGGAAAAGAAGTTGGTTTCTTTAAATGAGATTGGAGTATCAAAACAGATAATTCTGGGTAATTTCAAGAGATTTCAATCTATAAACAAAGGTGAAATTTGGCCGGTGCTTAAGGGGAATGGATATGGAGCGGGGATTGAAGTGATGAGTGAAGTTCTTGGGCCATTAAAACCACGTTATATAGTGGTGGATAGTTATATGGAGGCTTTGGATGTATGGTTAAAGCTACCATATCAAAGTGTATTATTGATTGGTACAAACAATATCAATAATTTAAAAATGTTTGATTTTAAAAGGGTAACGATTATGGTACAAAACTTTGAAGATATTGAAGAGCTAAAAAGAATAGATAAACCAATAAAAATTCATATTAAATTAAATACCGGGATGAATCGGCAGGGGTTTGACCAGGGAGATTTGGAAAAACTTAAAAAAATAATGGTCAGGGCGGAAAAAATAGAAGTGGAAGGAATTATGTCTCATTTGGCTAAGGGGGCTAATTTGGAGGAAACGAAAAAGCAGGAGAATATGTTTTTAGAGATGGTGGATCACCTTGATTTAAGCCCGCAATTTCTACACTTAGGAGCAACAGAGGGAATAACAACAGTTAAAAATAAGAGAATTAATGCTTTTCGGTTAGGGTTGGGAATTTATAGGGGGGCAATAAGGTGGAAATCGACAATAATTAAAATAAGGTGGGTAAAAAAGGGGGAGGGAGTAGGGTACGATTTAAGTCAAAAGCTGAAGCAGGATGGGTGGGTGGGGCTGATTGCGGCGGGGTATTATGAGGGAGTTGACAGAAGACTATCGGGAAAGGGGTGGGTTAAGTACAAAGATAAATATTACCCAATAATAGGTAGAATAAGTATGAACATGATGAGTGTAAATTTTGGAAATATCAAACCCAAATTGTGGGAGGGGGTGGAAATAGTTGAGGCGGGTGTTTCGGGAATGTGTAGTGTGGACAAAATAGCCCAAGAGTGTCAGACAATACCCTATGAGATTTTAGTAAAACTTAATCCTAAGTTGAAAAGGGTAATAATTTAGGGGGGTTGGCAGACGGAAGTTAGGAGGTTACAATGGCCCATGTTGGAAAGATTGAAGTGGCATCCGGAAATGAGAGATATAAATATTCAAGATGGAGTAAGTAGTCGATTGAATTTTAAAGTAGTATTGGGTGAATTAACATCAGAACTAGAAAATAGACGAGAGCATAGGGAAATACGACTAGAATCTGAAAGAATATTTAAAGAGCTGGAGCATAAATTTTAATTTGTTTAAGCCAAACAAAGACCCAGGGCCACAGAGGTGAACGGGTCGGAGAAGAAGAGCTTGGAGTGAGAGAACTTTTTGGCCAATAGGTTTTGAAAAACCGGAATTTTGGATGAGCCACCGGTTAGAAGAACTTGATTAATATCTGAGGAAGATAATGAGGCTAGTGCGAGGGCTTGGTTGATACAATCTTCAGATTCTTTCAATAAATCAGCTATATCAGCTTCAAATTGGGGTCGAGTAATGGAAAGGTTGATGTTAATATCGGAGTAGTTGGGATTAAAAACGGTTTGAGCGTTGTTTGATAGATCTATTTTGGCCTCATCTACCTGATGAAAAAAGTCATAACCATAGTCGTTTACAATTAAATTTTTTAAATTAACTATTGGTTGGGGGTCTTGAGCTTCCGCAATATATTTTTCCAGAGCCCCAATAAAATTGACGGTTTTACACATGGACAACTCATACCAGTTACTAAAAACAGTATTGTAATAGTTTTGAGGGAATTCAAGACCTCGGGCAACTTTGACACCCTCGCCAAAATATTTAAGTAGTCGGTGCTCAACTAAGTAGGAATTTAACAAGTCGCCACCAATGGGAACTCCCGAAACTGAGAGGACTTTTTTGCTTGGAAACTCGATAATACAAACGTCAAGAGTGCCGCCACCAAAATCAAAAACCATGACATTTTGTTGGGAGTGAACATCTAGGCCATAGCTAAGGGCAGCTCCAACCGGTTCATATTCAAATTTTATATCTTTGAAGCCAGCAGTAGTAGCAATATTGGTCATGCGAGTAAGTGCCAATTGCTCTTGGGTTGGGTCGCCGACGTATTTGACCGGTCGACCGAGTGTAACTGAAGTGAGTGGAGAACCAGTGAATGCCTCGGCCCGCTGTTTCATTTGACCCATAAGCATACCCAATAGTTCTTCCAGGCTGTAGAAATGATCAAAAAGAGTAGTACCTTTAAAAGAGGTGGAGGTTAAAACGGATTTGAGTGATTGGAGAAGTCGGCCGCGGCCGGAATCGTCTACCTCGATGATTTCGGGAACTTCAATTAGTTTGCCAACACCACTAGCTGAGCTGGGACCGAAAGTTTTAATGACCCGGCCAGTATCAACTAAACGGGGAGGTTTTGGAGGAATAGTAGCTAAATCGTGTAAATAGCAGTCAACCGCTTTTTGACCGGTTTCCAACCAACCTTGGGGATTAACGTATATGAGAGATTTTAAAATTTGGGGGTTGCTGTTTTGAGGATCGATGGGGAGGGCAGCGGGGGAGCCATTGACGAGGACGGAGAGGGAGGAGTTGGTGGTGCCCAAATCTAGGCCGCAGTGATGAGAGTTGTTTGATTTTGACATAGGTGGTGCTAAATCGAGTAAATCGATTGTATCACGTCTGTCAAATTATGCGAGGAAGAAAAAACCCTCCCGAAAACTTTTGGGAGGGTTTGAAGATTAAAAAAGAAACTTACTTATTGAATTCCACCTTAATCCCAGGACTCATGGTGGCACAAAGAACCAACTTTTTGAGTCGTTGAGGGCGAACAACCCGAATTAATTCGGTGACGTTGGCAATTAGCTCGGCTGCTGGTTGGGAAACTTTACCAATTACCAAATGAGCCACTTTGGCTTTTTTCTCGGTTTTAACCACGGTTTTGGCCACGGACAGCTTTTTGATGGCTTCATCGGGCTTGTCAGTTAAAGTACCAGACTTGGGGTTGGGCATTAGGCCGCGTGGTCCTAATAAACGGGCGAAAGGTAGAAGTTTGGGCATGGTGACCGGAGTAGCAATTAAAACGTCAAAATTGATTTTGCCGTCTTTGATTTCGGCTAAAACCGCATCATTTAAAACTACAATTCTTTTGGCACCTAAATCAAGGTGGGGGAAGGTGATTTCTCCCAATTGGCCTTCTTCCAGAACGGTCAGGTGGGCTTCAACTTTACCGTCAAATTTGGTTAGTGTGGTTAGCTTGAGTAAATCCACTGCTTGGGCCAGGGGATAAAGTTTATTGATGTCAACTTGTTTTCGGGCGGCAAGGTACCGTTTGCTACGGACTCGAAGTTTTCTGACTTTGGACTCAGTGGAGGAAGTTTCACTTTCTTGGGGAGTTTCGGAAGTTGAGACTTCGGTAGTAACGGTGGATTCAACAGATGTATCTGTTGGTACTGAGGATTCAGTCACTTGGCGAGAGGAAGTAGATTTGACTACTTTTTCCTTCTCTTCCACAGCAAGTTTCTTTTTTTTGTTTTCTTGTGTAGTTTTGGACATTTTGGTTTATTAAATTTATAAATAACTAGAAACTATAAAAGTTGGGCATCAACAACAGGTTCAACCATATGTGCGAGGCGTTGTTTTAGACATTCTTGGCAGGATTCAGCCTTTGACCCAGTAATTTCAGTTACAATAATATTGTTATCTGCTTCCATTATTGAGGTTAGTGATCCTGAACATGATGGGCATGGTTGGAAATCAATATTGCATCTTATGCCTCCAGTAGTACAAGGGGTGATTGTTTCAGCCACAATGTGAGGATATCTACGAGCTAATTCGGTTGAAAGAAGTATCATATTAATCGATAATTTCCAGACCCATGGAGCGGGCGGTACCCTCAACCATGCGCTTGGCAGCATCAAGATCAGTTGTATTAAAGTCAGGCATTTTGTCAGTAGCTACTTTTTCGATTTGAGCTTTGGTAATTTTGCCTTTTTTCTCGCGCCCGGGAGTACCGGTACCTTTGTCTAAACCGGCAGCTTTTTTGAGCATGTCGGTAACCGGAGGTTTTTTGAGAATAAAAGTGAAAGATCGGTCTTCAAAAATAGTGATGATGGCGGGAATAACGGAGCCTTTGAAATCTTTAGTGCGCTCATTGAACTCATTACAAAAGTCCATGATTTTAATACCTTTAGGACCAAGAGCAGTACCTACAGGCGGAGCTGGATTGGCTGTACCGGCCTGAAGAGCTAGTTTAACAACAGCAGTAATTTTTTTAGCCATAGATATTAATTTTTAAATTAGAATTATTAATTGGGTAAATCTGGAGGAAGCCCGGTTCATACGGTCCAGAACAGTGATGTATTATCCAACAAATAGGAGAAAAAGTCTAGAACAGGTTTAGTCGTCTATTATAGTACCTACAAATAAATTGTCACTTGAACTAGTTGAACAATTTGAACAATTTACTAAGGGGCGAGGAGCTAAATTGATTATTTGACCATCTAAGCCTGTACCTTGCTGTTCAACTTGGAATTCGCCAGGTAATTGTGTACACCGGGATGAAAAGAGGCAAGTGGATTGAGGTTGATCAGGTGCGGTGGTATTGACAATCAAATATGGATATTCAGCATAAAGCTCATTGGAGAGGGGGGTGGTAGACATTACAGTTCTTTGGTGACTTGTAAAAAGTCAACTTCGACGGGAGTTTCGCGCTCAAAGAAGGTAACCAACACCCGCATTTTGCCTTTGGCTTGATCAATGCTTTCAACAGTGCCAATAAAATCAGCAAACGATCCGGAGGTGATTTTGACCACGTCACCGATGGAGTAGGGGGTTTGGTATTTGGGTTTGTCTTCCTCAGTCGTTTGTAAAATTGTAGCCACTTCTTTGTCCGAAATTGGAGTGGGCTTGGAACCGACGCCAACAAAACCGGTGACACCGGGAGTGGTGCGAACCGTTACCCACGAATCATCAGTGACTACCATTTGAATTAAAACGTAACCGGGGAAGGTTTTTTCCTGAGTTTTGACCTTTTGGCCACGGCGGATGACCATTTTGGACTGAATGGGGACAATCGCTTCGAAAATGTAATCCGTTAAATTCATAGTTTTTATACGGGTGATGAGGGCTTCGATGACTTTATATTCGTGACCGGAGTAAGTGTTGATGACGTACCAAGCGGCGTCTATGGGAGGTGTTGAAGGAGAAAGAGTGAATTTAAACTCTTTTTTGTTGGTTTTGTCGTTGGTTTGAGGCATTATTAGTACTTTAGCGCGCTGGTGCGCTGGTGCTTTAGTTAAAAAATTAAATTATTTGGTAGGTAGGGGAGATATATTAACTGAAACTTGGGGACTAATGATAATTGATGGGATGATGGAGTTGGCGCTGGGGGTAGCGCTGGGGCTCAAAAGTGAATTTAAGTCATTTGGAGCGACTTGGTTTTGAGCTGGTTGTGTTTTGAGCTGTCCCAAAAGAGCAAAAGAATTAGTAAACAAATAGTCAAATCCCCCTAAAATCAGGGAAACAATGACCGAAAAGGATATTACCACAATCGTTAGGTTTATTAAAGCGTCGCGTTTGGGCCAGGTGATGTTTTTAAATTCAGCGACGACTTCGCGCAGAAACTTAAGGACTTTGGACATGAGGGTA
>Ga0172379_10005240_pt1 | contig 18289 bp, 21 predicted proteins | sample GrowelOW334metaG_FD_119756 | JGI IMG/M metagenome (GOLD analysis project Ga0172379, IMG submission 119756) | Groundwater microbial communities from an aquifer near a municipal landfill in Southern Ontario, Canada - Groundwater well OW334 metaG | ecosystem: Environmental > Aquatic > Deep...
CGCCCAGACGGAAGTCAACACCATCATCAATAAAATCAGCGAGGAAGTCAAAAAATTGGGCGTGGATTCCAAAGATATTAAAACCAGTGACTACTCGATTTATCCCGAATACGACTACACCCGGGGGGCCGGTAAAATTTCCGGATACCGCGTAAACGCCTCCATCACTATTAAAGTCAGGGATCTGGAAAAAATTAACAGCGTCATTGATTCTTCTACCGCCAACGGCGCCAATACCGTTTCCGGTATTCAGTTGACCGTTGATGATGACAAGCAGAAAGAGCTGTTACAGCAGGCCCGTGAAGAAGCTATTAAAGAGGCCAAAACCAAAGCTGAATCTTTAGCCAGAGCCGCCGGGATCTCTCTCGGCCGGATAGTCAATGTTTCTGAATCAGGCGGTAATCAGGTCATCCGCCCGGTCGCCTATGCCGCTAAAGAGTTGTCTATCGGTATGGGTGGGGGAGCAGACACCAGCATTCAGGTCGGTTCCACTGACATCACTTCAACCGTCACTCTCTTCTACGAAACCAAATAACCCTTCCGGACTGCACTTCTTAATTATTGTACTGTTGAACTTTAAACACGTGCGTCTTCTCGGCCGGTGACTGGGATGACAGCAGCAGTAAATCCGAATTCCCGAAATGAAACATCCGCAGCACCGTTTCCCAATCTAAATCATAATAAGCGGCATAAATCATTTTTCCGATATCTCCGTGTGTCACTAAAAGAATATTTCCGTCTGCGTGTCTGGCAGCCACTTCTTTCAGTACTTTCCGCCCCCGTTCTTTCAGCTGCTCAAAATCCTCAGCCCCGGGCGGATTAAGAAAATAAGTTATCGACTCCGTCTTCATCACTTTTCCTTCAGCCAGTTCTTCAATTTTATCTTTTGGCTGCCCGGTCATTATCCCGAAATCCCTCTCAATTAAATCCGGCATTACCTCCGGCGCCGGACTCTCTAAAGCTGCGGCAATTATTTCTGCCGTCCTGGCCGCTCTCTGTAAAGGCGAAGTATAAATTTTCGCAAACGTTATCCCCGCGGCTTTTATTCTTTCGGCAATCTCTCTTGCCTGCTCCAATCCCTTCTCTGATAAAGGCTGATCTCTCCTCCCGTTTAAAATCCCGTTTACATTATCAATGTCCTGTCCGTGTCTGGTCAGATAAATCTCTAACATCTTATCCATTGTAACTTATCGGCGTGTTAAAATCCCGCCATGAAGCGAATTTTGTTTCTCTTCTGGACTGCACTGATTCTCTATACCTACTTTATTACCCTTTTTAATCGTCTGTGTTTCCGGGGCTTATGTTTGCTTTAGCTGTTCTTATCGGCATCTACTCTTACGGAATTTTCGGTCTGGGAATTCTGCATTTACTCACTAAAAGTAACATTTTAGGTTTTACCTTTTCCTGGTTATTAATAACCGGAGCTTATCTTCTTTCCCATTTAAAACTGCGGTCTATTATTACAAATTTTTCTTCTTCCGTTAGCAGTTTAACTACCGGCAAAAAAATTCTTCTGGGTATTTTAACCGCCCAGATTTTGGTAAATCTTCTCGGTGTTTTCGGCCCGGAAATCGGTTTTGATGCCCTCTGGTACCATCTCGGTTTACCGAAAATCTGGTTGTTGCGCCACGAAATTGCCTATCTTCCCGGACCCACCTTCAGATATTCGGTTATGCCCAAACTCACCGAAACTTTGTACACAGCCGCCTTAGCTTTTTCCGGCGTTTCCTTAGCCAAACTGATTCATTTCACTTTCGGACTGCTGTCCGTTATTGTGACTTACCAACTCTCCCGCAAATTCTTATCCGTCCCTTTTTCGTTATTAGCCTGTGTTATTTTCTCCGCTAACCTGGTATTTGGTTGGGAATCATCCTCGGCCTATGTAGACCTGTCCAGGACTTTTTTCGAAGTTTTAGCTTTAAGACTATTTTCAGAAAAAAAATACACCTCCAGTGCCGTTACACTCGGTTTAGCCGCAGCCGTAAAAATTATTTCTTTAATTTCCTTACCCTTATTTCTGCTTTTACTCCGGTTCGATCAGGTCAAACCCGGCGTTTACCTTAAATACATTTTTTATACTCTGCTTATCCCGTTACCCTGGCTGACTTTGGCTTTTACCGCCACCGGAAATCCGTTTTATCCGCTGTTGTCATCGGTCATGGAACCGGCTTATTTCTCCTTAAATCCGCGGGATTTATGGATTTTATTTACCTCTGGCCCCGATCCGATTTCTCCGCTGTATTTAATTACCGCGCCGCTGATTTTTTCGGTTAAATTTACAAAACAGGGTAGGGGAGTGCGGAAAATTTTTCTCTATGCGGGAATTGCTTTACTCCTCTGGTTTATTTTTCCCCATCCCGGCGGCAGCCGCTTCCTGCTGCCTTATCTGCCGGTCTTTTCTTTACTGGCTGCCTGGATAATTTCTCTGCAAAAAGATAAATTCATCAGAAATTTTCTCCTGGTTCTGGCTCTGACTCTGTCTTTAACCACCGTTTTATACCGGCTTACCGCTAACTGGAAATTCCTCCCGGTCATTACGAATCGGCAGTCCCGGGCGGATTTTCTCCTCCGTCACCTGAATTTCCGTTTCGGCGATTATTATGATGCCGGAAATGTTTTGGCTTCTGCCGTTACCGCCGATAAAACCCTGCTGGTCGCCGGCATTAATAACCTGTTTTATCTGCCCGACGGCCTTAACTTCACGCATCTTTCCGAACTTGCTGATTTAAAAGCTATTTCTCAATATGATTATTTACTGATCCGTCAGCCCGATGCCGGTTTTACCCCCAGAAAAGATTGGATCTTACTTAATCGGAATTTGCTTACTAACACCCAACTCTATCGTCACAACTGACTTTCGGGTTTAATTCGGTTACAGCTTCCCTAATCGGCCGTTTAGGATTAAAATGTCCCGACTATCAACCCTTCTCCCTGTTTTTATGAGTCGTTCCAAAACCAAGCCGTATCCCCAAAAACACGAGTCGGACTGCGGCCCGGCCAGCCTCAAAACCGCCTTCGCCATCCTGGGGAGGCGCATCTCCTATGACACTCTAAATGCCGCCTGCGGCGTGACCAAAAACGGCACCCCGGTCAAAAAGCTGATTAAGGTCGCCAACCAGTTCGGCGCCCATGTCCTAACGGTCGAGTGGGCTACCTTAAGACACATCCAGAGCGCCCTGAAGTCTGCCCCGCAAAAACCCCGGGTGATCATCGTCGATTACCTCTACAGCGACCAGACCCCGGTTGAGGAAACCGGCCACTACGCCGTAGTCTCCGCTTACTCTGCCAGAAACGGCCGGATCCAGCTGCTCGACTCATACTCCGAAACCAAAAAGACCTATTCCTGGAAGGAGTTTCTGGATCAGTGGTACGACTACGATTACAAACGCATCAAAATCAGTAAACGCGGTTCCAAATTCAGACTTTCCCGCAAGTGGCACAACCGCCTCATGCTGGTGCTTTCCCTGGATAAAAAATATCTGCCGAAGTTTTCTACTCCCTTAACCAAATTCTACCCGGCAAAATAACTCCGTTACTTCCGCTTCAGAAGTTTTGTTTCCATCCGCCCGGCTTTAAACCACTTCCTGGAAAACTCCGCCGCCTTATCCGGATCAAACCATTTACAGGAAAATATATTCAGATACACCGACCGTTTATATTCCGAAAAATGTGCCGACACACAGCTTGTCTCAATCAGCTGCACCAATGAATAGCCGGAGGTAATCGGATTCTCATGTCCGAAATGCGGGATCAGCGGCTCGCCGTAGCGTTTCATCTCAATCACCTCATCACACAGTTTAATCACGTAGTTTTTGATCTGCTCCCCGTCGGAAATCATTTTCAGGTCGCAGTCATACAGGTTCAGGATTAACTCCTGCCCGAATTCCTCATTAGTAGTTCCGTCTTTTAAGATCATAAGCTCGGAGCCTGAAGCAATAAGGGTGTACGCATCATCCGCATGGGAATTACTCCGTATTTACGTATATATGCCATCTTCACCACCCGTTCCAGAAACTGGTTGTAACTCCACCCCAGCACTTTGGCTGACCTGACCGACGCGTCCTCCTCATCATCGCCGTTTAAACTCGGACTCATGTTCACATCAATCAGATACGGCCTGTCTTTATCATCTATCCGGATATCAAACCTGGCTACATCGCAGCAGCCGAATTCCGTAAACGCTTTTAAAGCCAGCTTTTCAATCCGGTTTTTCAGTTTGTCGGAAATCAGCGTCGGACAAACTACCCTGGCATCCCAATACTCCCAGGACGATTTTTCCCATTTGGCATCATATGTATACACATTCCAGTTGTCGGCATATTCTCCCCGAAAAGCAATTTCCGCAATCGGCAGTACCGCAATGTGTTTCCCGTTCCCGACCACCGTTACATGCATCTCCCGCCCGTCAACATATTCTTCCGCCAGCACTTCACCCGGATGATGTTTAAACAGATACTGCACCCGTTCTTCCAGCTCCTTCTTATCAATTACCACCGAATCCTGAGTAATCCCCACGGCCGCATGCTGTCCGGAAGGTTTTACTATCAGGGGAAATTCCATTTTCTTAATTGCTTCCACATTGCTCCGGCGGTTTAAAATCCTGAAACTCGGAGTCGGTATACCCAGCCGGGCCAATTTACGTTTAATCGTGGCTTTTTTAGTAATAAACTGAAAGCCTTTATTGCCGATCCCCACCTGACACTTCCCCAAATCCTCCAACCCCTTAGCCACCTTCATATACAGCTGATATTCATCGTCTTCCACCAGGTTAAACACCACATCTCCGGGCAGTCTGACTGCCCGACGCCAATTCTGACTGGTTACTTCAAAAACGGTTATTTCGCCGCCTAAATCATTAATAGTTCTTTTCAGACACCCTACCCAGTTTAAAGTATCCTGCAGATCCCCGGCATCTCCGCCGCAATACAGCACCAGTACTGATGGAAAATAATCAAACCTCGGCTCGCGCATATCCGGCTACGGAAAATCGGTAAATAACATTTCTCATCACATGTTCCAGAAACTGGATATAACTCATCCCGGCAGACTCAACCCCCACTCTCAGACTTCCCTGAAAAGTAAAATCAATCTCCGGATTGTTATTTACTTCCAGCACGAATATTTCTTCTCCGCGCAGTCTGATATCCAGTCGGGGATAGTCCCTGCCTCCCAAATGCATATATACCCGCTTGGCAATGCTGTCAATCCTTTTTCCGACTCTCTCGGGTAACTGCGCCAAACTCACTCTCACTCCGTTAAATTCACTGCCTTTATCCTGCCACTTTGTCTCATATGTATATATCGGTCGGCCGTCTCCGCACCCGGTGAATGCCACTTCCACCGGAGCCAGCACCCGGGGTCTTAATTTGTCTTCCAGCACGGTCACGGCGATTTCCCGGCCCTCAATGTACTCCTCAGCCAAAATCGGCTGCTGATAAAAATTTAAAAACTCAGTCACTTTTCGCTTCAGATCTTTTGTGTTTTCCAGCACACTCTCCTGAGTTATTCCGATTCCGCAGTGTTCATAGGCCGGCTTAACAATCACCGGATAATTAAAATCCGGCCGCACCGGATCATTTTCTGTTTTGAATATCTGATATTTCGGCGTCGGGATACCCAGTCTGATAAACTCGTTCTTCATCAGCACTTTGTCTGTCGATAAAAACAGGCCTTTGAAATCTGACCCTGTATACGGCAGCCCGGTTTTTTCAATCAGATCCATGGCTTTTTTCGTATACTTCATATCCTTTCCCGTCCATTCCACCAGATTAAAAATTATTCCGTGTTTAATTTTCTTTATTCCGCTCATCTCATCTCTTCTTATCGGTAATTCGGAAACTTTGTAACCGCCGGATTTCAAAACCTGTTTTATTTCCACCACACAATCATATGTGTCGTTGTCGGATTCATTTCCCCAGACACTGCTTTGTGCATCACCCGGCTGATTGAAAACAATCGTCACCGGCAGATTTTTCATACTTTTCATTTTGGTCAAACTATATCTTTATATAACTTACTATCAGTGTGAATTATTTATACTTTTATTGTCAAATCAAATAATGTCTTTATTCTGACTTTTTTTAGATATTTTATATTCAAAAAAGAATCATGATTTGCATTTTTCAACAAACTTTATAATAATTAATAAGAATTAATAATGACTAACAAAAAAACACTCATCACCGCCATTTCTATTTCAACGGAAACCGACAGGCTTCTTAACTCATTGCAGAAAAAATATCAAAAAAACCGCTCACAACTGTTAAGGGAATTAATATTTCGTGCGGGCAAAGACGTAAAAAAATCCTTTACGGACGAAACAATCTCCGAAACAACGGCAGATTTAACCAACCCGAATACTGTTTTACGCAAATATTACGAAATGATTTCCGCTCAATCTCATAAACCCACTCTGGTTATCGGCATCGCCGTTATCAATAAACAGAAAAAAGTCCTGATCGGCCTGCGCAAGACCCGTGATCAGTATGTCAGAAACCTTTCCTGGACATTCCCTTCCGGAAAATTTACCTCCTTAAACTTCGAATCTGAAGTAGAAAAAACTCTGCTTAAAGAAACCGGGCTTAAATCCAGAGTAGTCAGGCTTATTCATGCCCGGCTTATTCCTGACTCTCCCGAAAAGTCCGTCAGAATAGTTGCTCTTTATTACCATTGTAAAGCCGTTTCTGGTAAACTTATTCCCGGCGGAAGTTTCAAAGAATTAAAATGGATCCCCGCTGCCGATGTCACCAAATTTTTTACCACCAGCACCTGCGATGAAATTATGAACTTCCTCGGCACTCTTTAACTTCAGTCGAAAACAATTTTTAAATCATCGTATATGTACCATGTACTTTGTTAAAGTCAGAAAAACCCGCACTAAGGGCAGGGGAGTGTACGCCCTGAAAGACTTCTCCAAAGGAGAAATTATCGAAAAGTGTCCGATATTGGAACTGTCCGATACCGAAGCCTCACTGGCCCGGAAAACTCTTTTGGACAATTACCTGTACGACTGGAACGAGCGATACAAATCCTGTCTGCCGCTCGGATACGGTTTAATTTACAACCACTCATACCGTCCGAACGCCCGTTACAATTTTGACCACTCCCGCAAATTAATTATTTACAAAGCCATCAAAAATATCCGTAAGGGCCGGGAAATTTTAGTCAACTATAATTACGACCCGAACGATCGCTCGCCCACCGACGTCTCAGGCATCACCCTGCACCCGAAAACCTGAAACTGTGTCATAATTAACCGGTGGACCACCTGCCCGCAAACACCACCGTTTCAACTGCTTCGACTCCTTATTGGAAAATAATTCTGCCCTATTCACTGATATATTTCTTTATCAGTCTGGCCGATGCCGTCATGTCGTATGTGTCTCCGATTTATATCGAAAGACATGTCGATAATCCGACCTTAATGGGTCTGATTATTTCTTCTTCCTCCGTTGTGGGGATTGCCTGCGATTTCATTTTCGCCCGCATTTTTAAACGGAAATTTTTTAGCTTTTTTATCTGGTTGGCTGTTATCTGTGCTGCCGTATTTCCGCTTGGTTTTAAACTCCTGCCTCCCGGCACACCCGCATTTTTACTCGGCATGGCCGTCTGGGGCATTTACTACGAATTACTGCAGTTCTCGGATTTTAATTTCATCAAGCAGTCTCTGGGTCAGCGTTCATATTCCGCCGGATGGGGAACGCTTAACGCCTTTAAATCCACCGCCTACTTCCTTGGTCCGCTGTTTACCGTTTCCCTCGTCAGTAATCACAATTACTCCCCGGCTTTTTCTGCTGCCATCGGTTTTACTTTAATCGCCGCCCTGATTTTGGTTTTTTATTCCCTCAGTCTGCCCAAAACCGGCCGGCCCCCGCCGACGGAAAAACCCGTTCCTTCTCCTTCCTCCTGGATGTCTCAGTTTAAAGTCTGGACCACTCTGATCGCCAAAATCTGGCCGGTGTACATCTTTATTTTCATCCTCTTTCTTATCGATTCCGCTTTCTGGACCATCGGGACTTTGTTTTCCGAACAGCTCCAGTCCGTTAGTTCTTTCGGCGGTTTTCTGCTCCCGGCCTATTCGCTCCCGACTTTATTTATGGGTCTCGTTATCGGCCGTATCTTTCCTCCGACCGGGAAAAAACGCCTGTCTTTCATCACTGCCGCTTTCGCCGGACTGCTTCTGGCCTCCGTCGCCGTCCTTTCCGAACCGATATTAATTATTGCTGCCGTCTTTTCTTCCTCACTGCTGCTCTCCGTTTCTTTTCCGGAAATGTCAGCCGTTTTTGAAGATTATGTTCACCGCCTGGATAACTTCGGCGACGATATGATCGGCCTGCAGGGCTCAGCTGTCAGTCTGGCTTACATTCTCGGCCCGATTATTGCCGGTATCCTGTCTGCTCTGACCAATAACCAAATTGCCTTCGCTATTTTCGGCTTACTGCTGACTGTTTATTCCGTACTGGCCTTAATCATCACTCCTAAAAAAATCCGTATGCCGCAGCAGGAGCTGCAAAATTCTGTCTGACATAGTACAATCCGCCCATGAGCAAGACCAAATCGTCTGCAGACCTCCTCCGCCTGGTATATTTTTTTTACGAACTCGGCACACTGCGCAAACTTCCCCGGTCCCACATGCAGACACTGATGACTGCTGATTTATCAGACAACATTGCCTCCCATTCTTTCCGGGTAGCCTTAATTGGACTGTTCCTGGCCAAACTGGAAAAAGCCGATACCGACAAAGTTCTGAAAATGTGTTTGTTTCATGATATCAGTGAATCCCGCAGCGGTGATCAAAATTGGGTTCACAAACGTTATGTCAAAGTTTTTGAAGCCGAGATCACTGCCGATCAACTTCACGATCTGCCCACCGAACCGGAAATCACGGATCTGGTCAAAGAATATTCCGAAAGACGAACTTTGGAAGCCAAAATCGCTAAAGATGCCGATCGGTTGGATCAGACTCTGCTGGAACAGGAATACATTATGATGGGCAATCAGGAAGCCAAAAGCTGGGGCCGGACTAATCGTACGAACCTCTCTACCCAAAGCGCTAAACAGCTGGCTAAACTTATCATAAAAACCAGTCCCGGTGATTGGTGGACTAAAAACCTCTGGACTGACAAACGCCGCTGACATAAATCCGTTCAGTCTTTCTGACTTAGCCGTATTCATTTGCAATAGAAATGAAAATACGTGGATAAATAGGCATTTTTCACATTTCAACTTTTCACGGCCAAGCAGGGGAGAGGGTAGGGGAGATTACCGTCTATTCCTTCACCGGATGGAACTTATGATGCGTTTCTTCGGCAAATTTATCTGAAGCATGCACATATCTGGTGGTTGTATCCAGCGATTCATGGCCCAAAAGTACCTGAATAGCCGCCGGATTGGCACCGGATTCAGCCAGATACGTGGCAAATCCGTGCCGCAGACTGTGCGCGGAAGTGGGCACATTTATACGCAGTTTTTCCCTATATTCCTTGATTTTTGCCTGTAAGTAATTTGTGGATATCCTTCGGGTTATTTTCCCCCCGTTAAGCCCTCTGAAAGGCACGAACATCGCCGGAGCCTGATCTTCCCGGTGCGATAAATATTCTTCCAGCCAGTGAGACGCTCTGGGCGTCAGATACACAAACCGTTCCTTTTTCCCTTTACCGCGGATAAACAGCCGGCCGGTTCCGTCCAGCTGACTCTTATTTAAAGATACTAACTCGGAAATACGCATCCCGGTGGACATTAATACTTCCAGCATAACCCGGTTCCGCAGGCCGATCATCTCATCTTTTTCCAGCTGCATAGGGGACTCGATTAGCCTCAAAAGCTCATCCAGCTCCGCCACCTGTTTCAGCTTCTTGGGCGCTTTGACCATCTTAATCGCATCCGGCGGCACCGGCACCTTCTGATCGATATCAATCAGAAACTTCAGATAATTTCTCACACAGGACAAATTCCGGTTTATACTTCCGGGCTCCAGCCGGCCGACGGCTGTAAGCCCCGTAATCGGCAGTTTTCTGTCCCGGCTGGTCAGATACGCCTTGTACCGGATAAATGCTTCTTTGTTTAATTTGGCAAAAGCCAGATTTTCATCGGCCAGAAAAACTTCAAATTGTTTTAAATCCCGTTCGTAGTTGTAAACGGTTTCGTCACTGTAATTCTGAGTTTTTAAGTACAGCAAAAACTCGTCAACTTTCGGAAGTAGTTTCATAACCGGGAATTTAAAAAATTAACCTTTTTCTGACCCGGACTAAAAAACAGTCTAGCCTCAATTATGGCTTCATGAAGCCCTATTCTGAGGCTGCGACCCGCTGTAAGCCTCTTAAACGGCTTTTTACCTGCCCTGCCGGTTAGTTGGTCATTTAAACTGCCGGAAATCCCGGCATCAACCCCTAAAAACCGCAAATTTTTGTCATCGCCGGTCAGGTGATTTGTTTTCGGTGTTTTATCTGTAACCTGGTAATTGCTTGGCATAAATTTCGGGTTTGGTTAGGAAGCGGCAATATAGCTAATATACCGCAAAAGAGGGAAGTCTGAACAGTTCATTCAGCTTCACCTTACCTAACCGATAAGCCGTCGGCTGCACATTCATATACTCACACACCCCGGCCTTCTCCAGGCATATTAAACAGAGTGTTTGAGATATTATACTCAGTTTCTTAGCTATGTAAAATAGGCACATGTAATCAGACAGGGAAGGGTTTGTTACTCTCTTCTCCCTCTCTCCTCATATCCCGCCTGTTTATTTTTCTCGTCACCGGCTTCCGATCCCTTATCTGCCTCTCTCCTCCGAGTACCCCGGCCGCTTCTCCGGACCGGATTAGCAGTTATCCACAACTCCTGATACCTCAAGTGTAAACATTTCTCTATCAAACTATATCATTTGAGGCTAAACATCGGCACTTTTTGGTCCTATAATGTGTAAATTCGTGAAAACTACTCCTCTCCCCGTGTGAAAAATAAGGCCTATAATTTTACTATAGGATTGCACAAGGTTTGTCCTCACTTCCCTCTCCCCTTACCATCAATACGTAATTTTTTTAAGAACTAAAAATTAGTGTTTCTCTTTTACTCTTTTTCCGCATCATGCTTCCTATCCAAATATTCACCCGTTTCACCTACAAACGTCGGCGGGCACCATCCCCTCCGTCTCTCCACTCCCGACTGACCACCGGATGCTACTGGCGGCGTAGTTGTACTTCCTTCAGGAAACGCCGGTGACGGTCCCTCTGTCAGCTCTTCGGATCTGTCCGGAACCCAACGTCTTTCAAAAAGCTTAACGTTAGTATCTGGGTGTCTCCCCATATACACATTCTCCCAATGACCCTTTTTTCTTGGAATCACCATCCGATTATAACAAAACTTTCCTGTCTATACTCCCCATCCGGTAGTCAGCAGCATGGTTACGGTCACTACCGCCCCGACCACCACATATTCCCCCACTGTCCTGGCAAACAGCCGATCGGCAAAATGATGCTGCGATATTCCCAGAAACACGTACAGGATCGTGCATAAAAACAACGATGCCACCGAGATGCTCACCGGCAGAAACGCCACGGCCATGGCCAGAAACCCCGTACACACCGACAGCCATAAAGCGTATTTCACCACTTTTCCGGACAGCTTCGTCTCCAGCTCTACCGACCACAAAGCCGGTAAAAGCAGCAGAAAACTCACCGCTGCCGTACTTATTCCCACATACGGGAAAAACAGCCTGAAGGAAAAGATGGTATCAAACAGAAAAAAACCCGTAACTAAGGTCATAACAAACCCCACTGCCGAAGCTGCCCTAAACAGGGCAATTGTCCGGATAGCTGCCACCGAAAAAATATTCGCCGTCAGCAGCAATGCATACTGCCCTATCGCAAACACTATCGCAATCAGCAGCTTCGCCCACCAGGCCGGCGGCAGCAGAATATAAAACATTCCCACTCCGATCGTAAACAGCACCGACGGTAAGGTAGCCGTCACCCACTCTATCCCCGTCAGTCCGTCTTTAAGCGCCCAGCCGGCTAAAAGCCAGGCCAGTAAACCCAAACTTGCGGTTAAGATATACCTGATTTCCAGCGTTAAAAACTGCACCCCCACCAGACATACAGCCAAAATTGCCGATACTAAGACCATTTTCTGTCTTTTTCTCATACAAGATTACTCCACACCTTAGACACGTCTTCCAGGTCAGACAGTTGTTCCAGCAGGGTTTCTATCTTGGTTTTCGTTTCCTCGTCAGCCACTTCACTTACCGTCCCCGGTTTCATCACCACTTCTGCCGACTCGACCCGGTACCCCGCCGATTCCAGCTTCTGCTTTACCTCCGGCAGCTGCTCTTTCTGACAATATATAATCAGCTTTTCCTCCTCGGTTAAAAATTCATCCGCTCCGGCATCAATTGCTGCCAGCTCCGCTTCCTCTTCCGTTTTACCCGTCATGTCCACCACCAGCTCCCCTAACTGAGTAAACATATACGCGACTGCTCCGGATCCGGCCAAAGTCCCGCCGCCTTTTTCTAAAAGGGACCTTACCTGTTGCGCCGTCCTGGCCCGGTTATCCGTCAGTCCTTCAATAATCACGGCCGCTCCTCCCGGTAAAAATCCCTCATAGACTACTTCTTCAAGTGTCACTCCGGATCCTCCGCCCAGACCTTTTTCAATGGCCCTGGCAATATTCTCCTTCGGCATGTTAAATTCCCTGGCCTTATCGACTGCCAGTCTCAATCGGAAATTCTTTTCCGGATCCCCTACCCCGCCGCCCTGTTTTACCGCCACGGTAATATTCATCGCCAATTTAGTAAACGCCGCGCCCTTTTTGGCGTCTTTGGCCTCTTTTGCCCGATGTATCGTCGCCCATTTCGAATGCCCTGACATGCACATGATTTTAACCCAAAAACGCGCAGTTGACATCTTCCCGCCACCATTTATACTCAACAGCTGTATGATACCCCAGGAATTGGCCACCAAAGCTATTGATGCGGCTTTAAGACATGACTGGAAAGAAGCCATCCGTATCAACCTGCAGATTTTGAAAACCGAATCCAAGGATCTCGACGCCTTAAACCGTCTCGGCAAGGCCTATCTCCAGCAGGGTTTCAAAACCAAATCCGAAGAAATTTATCATAAAGTCCTTCGCCTGGACAAATACAACCAAATTGCCGCCAAAGCCCTGGAAGCCATTAAAAACTTTAAAGTCGACCGCTCCCAATCCGCTATTACTCATATCTCAACCGGCTCTCCCCTGTTTTTAGAAGAACCCGGCACCACTAAAACCGTAACTTTAATCCGCCTCGGCGACATTAAAACCCTGTCTCATCTTCAGCCCGGTGATGAAGTCTTTTTAGCCCCCCGGGAACACTGCGTCTCCGTAGTTAACGCCCAGCAGGAAAATGTCGGCCGTCTGCCGGATGATCTGGCTTCCCGTCTGCTTCCGTTTCTTAAAGCCGGAAACACCTATCAGGTCTGGATCAAAACCAGCGAGATTCATCCTTCCAACCCGGCTAAACAGAATGTCCGCGTGTTTATCAGAGAAATTCAGCGCGTCAACAAATACCGGAACATTCCCTCCTTCCCCTCAACCGAAAAACTGTCTTACGCCGCTTTTACTCCGCCGGAATTGGTTCATTCCGAAAAACCGGATATTTCCACTCCGGAAGAAGATACTGATAACTTCGTTCATTCTGATGATGCCGACGGTGACGAAGAAAAACTGCCTTTGCCTTTACCGGACGACGACTAGCCTCCCCACCCTGAAAATCTCTTTCCGACGATAAGTTCCACCTCATCCGCATTCAGTTGACCGCTGGTTTCCTCATCGCATCCGAAATAATTTTTCAGCCAGCGCACCTCAGTCTTCTCTTTAGACATCTCAGCCGCCCGCACCCGGCAATTTTCTTCCTCCCCTTCCCCCTGAGCCAGTACCACTACTTTAAACCCCTGTGTCTCTGCAATTCTGGCCAGTTTTGCTCCCAACCCGGCCACCCCGGTCGGATTGTAAACTGCCAGTTTCCATCCTCCGGCCGCCACCGCCGCCGAATAAAACAGCTCCCCGATTTTTGTCTGCCAGGCCGGACTTAAATCGTACACCACCTGTCCGTCCAAAGCCGTCCGTTCCACCACCCAGGTCGTTTTAATCACTTCGATATCTTTAACCGGTTTGCCCCGCGTCAGCCACATCCAGGTCATCCGGTCCCAGAATCCTTCGGCATTGGCTACGGTCGTATACGGAATGCCTAAAAACGCCGCCAGCGAATCCCCGAACCATTTCCAGCCGTATTTGTCCCCTAAATTCGGCATGGCCTTTGCCATCCACCGCCCCCGTTGAATCGTAGTTACCTCCAGCTCCGGCGGCAGAATCAATCTGATCAGTTCTCCGTCCGCCGGATCAAACGACCAGATCTCCACCGTATCTTCCGTCGGAACCAGTCTGGTAAACCGGGTTTTTCCGTCAAATCTCCGTCCGGAAAAATCGGACCACATTTCCGCTCCTCCCACCACCAGCCCCACAATCACCCCTACCCAGATAGCCGCCTTCCACCACCGCAAACCGGACGTCTCAGCAGGTCGTTCCCTCTTCCTTCTCATTAGCTTTTCTTCTTCACCAGATAATCGCCTAAATTCCTGACTTTTTCCACCATATCCTCCCCTACTCCGTGCTGGGCGATTACGTGGTTAAGAAAGTCTCCGCCCAAACTGTGCGGCACCAGCACATAATCCGCCCCCAATTCATACAGCCGCCGGGCATCAACCTGGTCATTGGCCGTCAGTACCACCAGCTGTTCCGGCTTTTTTCCTCCGTTTTTTCCGCCCCCCTGTTTCAGCTCCTTCAGTAAGTGGATGTTGTCATTCACATCCGGAACTGTAGACACTACTGCTGCCGCAGCCGAAATTCCCAATCTCTCGTACAAATCCCGGTCGGACATGTCACCGTAAACCACATTTACCCCCTCCGTCTTCAGCCTTTCCACTACTTCCGGATTAAAGTCGACTACCAAGACTTCCGGGAACGTCTTTTCCAGTGCCGGTCGGATCCGGCTGCCGACCCGGTTATGCCCGAACAGGACGGCATGTCCCTCCGGCTTTTTCTCTCCCGCTGCCCGTTTCTCATGCACTCCCGGCAGTTCAAACCAGCCTATCCGTTTTCCGAACTTTTCATACAGACTCCGGGCATGCAGAATCAGATAAGTCGACCCGGTCATTGTCATCAGGGCCACAATGGTCATCATCGACACCACCGGACTTTTAATCTGTCCCAAGGCCGCGGCGCTGGCCATAATTATCAATGAAAATTCCGAAATCTGGGCTACCGCTAAACTGGTAAAAAAGTAGGTTCTTCGCCCGTATCCCATCCGGCCCAATATCGCCATTACCACTAAGGGGTTAACCGTCAGAACATAAAGCGAAAAAATCCCGGCCGGCACCAGCAAACCCGCCACTCCGCTCCACTGGAAATTCGATCCCAGATATACGAAAAACCAGGTAAGGAAAAAGTCCCGAAGCGGTCTGACCCGGGAAATAATCTGTGCCTGCTCCGCCACATTTGCCAAAGCCAGTCCGGCCAGAAGTCCCCCTATCTCTGCCGAAAATCCCACCCACGGGCTGGCCACTAAAGCCGCTATCGCCAGACACCACCCGATCGAAGTAATAAACAGCAGTTCTGTCGACCTGGCCAGATGATCCACCAGTTTACCCATTACTTTTCCCGACAGGCTTACGGCCACGGCTACCATCAGCCCGCCTTTTAAAAGCACCCCGGCCAGATCCGCCGGTCTGATTCCGTTCCCCGCAGACAAACCGGACAGCACCACCAAAACCCCGATGGCTACAAAATCCTGCACCAGTAAATACCCGGTCGCCAGTCTCCCAGACAAACTCTGCAGATCTCCCTTTTCCGACAGGAGTTTGACCACCATAATCGTACTTCCGAAAGTCAGGCCGATTCCGATATAAACTGCCGTTAAAGTTTCAAACCCCAGCAGTCTGGCCAGTCCGAAACCGGCAATTGAGGTAATCACTATCTGCCCCAGCCCGGTAACCAGAGCCGCCTTCCCCATCTTCTTTAATTCGGAAATCGGCAGTTCCAGTCCGGTCAGAAACAGCAGCAGCGTCACTCCCATCTTCCCCATCAGCTCCATTATTTCCGGCAGCACCCCGCCTTCAATCCGGCCTAATGTTCCGGAAATAAGTATTCCGGCAACTACATATCCGATCAGCGGCGGCTGCCGCAGCGTCCGGGCAATTAACCCGAATCCGGCCGCCAAACCTAAGACCAAAGCTACCTGGGCAAATATATCCATAACTAAATCTTCTCTTAGTGTACCAGTTTTGCCCTGATCTCTTCCAGATCCGCAGGCAGCACTGCCGTAAATTCCATCGTCCGGTTGTCTGTCGGATGTTTAATTTCCAACCGGCTGGCATGCAGACACATCCGCGGACACCACCCCCGGTCAGCTTCAAGCCGCCTCTTCCCTAAATACAGGTTGTCTCCGACTATTGGATGGCCTAAAAACTGCAGGTGCACCCGCAGCTGATGTGTCCGTCCGGTCAGCGGCAGTAAATCCACCTCACTGACTTTATCCGGCTGACTGAATTCATCTTTAACCCGCCACTCCGTCACCGCCGTCCGGGACAATTCCTCCCCCACCGTAAACTTTCCCCAGGATTTCGGATTTCTGACAATCGGCTTACTTAATATCCCGGTCTTCTCCTTCATTATCCCGTGCACCAGCGCCCAATATTGTTTCTTAGTTTCCCGCTCTAAAAACTGCTGTTTCAGCCTCTCATAAGCTCCCGCATTTCTGGCCAATACCAACACCCCGCTGGTTTCCTTATCCAGTCGGTGGACCACTCCGCCTTTCTGCCCAAACTCCGTTCCGCCCTGATCTGAATTACCTAAATATTCGGCCGCAAACCAGGCCTGAACGGTTTCCGTTCCGCTGGTTTTTGAATCATTTACCACCATCCCCGCCGGTTTGTTAATTACTACCATTTCCCCGTCTTCGTAGATTATCTCAGGTTTCACTTCTCTCGCTTTCGCTCACAGGATACACACACCGTTGTTTCCGGTACGACCATTAATCTGTCCGTATCAATCATCCGGCCGCAGTTCTCGCACACTCCGTACTTCCCTATCTTAATTCTGGTCAGGGCTTTTCTGATCTGAATCGTGCTTCTTTCCAACGTATGTTTAATTGCCGATACCCGCATATGTCCGACTCTTTCGGCCGCATCGGTGTCAATTGCCGCATTGTCGTCCAGCCTGGCCGCATCCGCATACGGATCTTCCCTGGCAATTTCCTTTTTCCGTCTCTCCAGACCGAATAGTTTATCCCGCAGATAATTTGTCACCGGTGCCAACACCTCATTCGGATACCGCAGCACAAACTTTGCCTTCTCCGGTTGCTTTTGTTCTGTCAATTTTCTTGTTTGCTTGGACATAAATTTATTTTAACATTTATTTAAACTTAAATTTGTTACCTCCACGAAGATACACTGTCACCAAACAAATTGCAATTACCCAGGCCCCTAAAGTCTGGCTCAAAGTTAACCCCCACCAGTAAATTTTTATCGGGGCAATCACCCCCATTACAATCTCATATATCGCGTACATCACTATCGCCAGCATCCCGGTCAGCCCCACCCGGCCGCTTTTATACCAGCCGAACTTCCGGTAATTTGCCCTGATTATCCTTATCAGCACCAGCGTCAGAAATGCGTACCCCACGGCATACTTTGCCGCCGGACCGTAAGCTATCGCCCCGAAAAACCAAAACCACAGCGCCAGCACCACCAGCCAGTCAGTCAGCTCCCAAAAATCAAACTTATTTTTTTTGCTCCAGTCCCAGACTACCCAAAATCCGCCCAGGACTATCCCCCACCCGGACAAAGCGAACCACTTTCCGGTTTCCACTAAACTCCAGAGCATGTTTCCGGCCGCCATTCCGATCGCCAGATTTATTGTCATCCCGAAAATCTCTGCATCCGCCATGTCCAACCGCATCCGTTTCCACAATACAAAACTGGACCAGACTGCCGCTATCGTCATGTAAATACCGAAAACCGATACTTTCAGCCAGCCGTACTCCAGCAGATTTGGCCACATATCTCCTAAGTATACCTTACTTAAAATCTCTTCCCAGCCTGCACCTTCAACCTCCCCAAACACTTCAAATCGGATATTGGCCGTGAGATAATACACCCACTGTTTATTGGGCAAGTGGCGGAATGGCAGACGCGCAGGTCTCAAAAACCTGTGGGCCTAAAAGCCCGTGTGGGTTCGACTCCCACCTTGCCCACCAATTATC
>Ga0172379_10005241_pt1 | contig 18289 bp, 15 predicted proteins | sample GrowelOW334metaG_FD_119756 | JGI IMG/M metagenome (GOLD analysis project Ga0172379, IMG submission 119756) | Groundwater microbial communities from an aquifer near a municipal landfill in Southern Ontario, Canada - Groundwater well OW334 metaG | ecosystem: Environmental > Aquatic > Deep...
TGTTCCATCGAACGCGACACCGTTAATGTTTCGTGCGGTTTGGAGGGCGGAGGCGGTTCCGGCATTTCCGGTAATGTTGCCGATAATGTCTTGGAGGAAGGTGTTGTTTCCGGAAAAAGTATTGTTATCGTACTCAAGAAGAGTTGAGGAAGCTGCGTTGATGGTGATATCTCCCGATCCGTCAAAAGCTACGCCGTTAATGTTTCTCGCGGTCTGAAGAGTGGTTGCGGTGGAAGCGTTTCCGGTAAGTGTACCGGTGAAGAAATTGTTTCCGGAGAATGTGTTGCTGTCGGTAAGTAAAGTGGAAGATGCAGCAGTGAGGGTAATATCTGTTGTTCCATCGAACGCGACACCGTTAATGTTTCGTGCGGTTTGGAGGGCGGAGGCGGTTCCGGCATTTCCGGTAATGTTGCCGACGATATTCTGAAGGAAAGTGGTGAGGCCAGAGAAAACATTATCATCGGTGAGAAGAGATGAAGAGGCAGCATTAATAGTGATGTCTCCCGATCCGTCGAACGCTACGCCGTTGATGTTTCTCGCGGTTTGGAGTTTTGTGGCGCTTCCGGTGACGTTGCCGACGATATCTTGAAGGAAAGTCGTGACCCCAGAGAAAGTATTGTTGTCGTATTCGAGAAGTGTAGAGGAAGCTGCGAAACCTGTAGTGAAAAGAGTTGAGCCGTCAAAAATAAGACCTGAACCGATAGAAAGGGATTTGATTGGGCTTGCCCCATCTCCAACAAGAATGCCCCCTAAGGGGGTGGTGGAGGCCGTGCCTCCATAAGAAGTATCAATAACTGTTCCATTCCAAATTCCGGACATGACAGTCCCGAGATATGAAGAACCGGAAACAGTGAGAGCGGTAGTAGACGCATAGGGAAAAGTAGAAGCGGTGGTGGATGTCGCCGTAAAATATGAACCGATGAATTGATTCGCTTTAACATCCCCCTCTACAGTAAGTTTTTCCGAAGGGGCGTTTGTCCCGATACCGACATTTCCTGAACCAAGAAAAGTTGCGATGTCTCCGTCCCCATTCTGAGTAATTTGCAAAAACGTTGATGCACTCGTAGTGGAATTCTCTGCATCTGAACGAAGGAATTGAGAATAACTCAAACCGGAAAGACGCTCAGATTCGAAGGCCGAGGGGACAGTACCGAGAAGTTTTCGCGGAGACATTTCTCCATCCCATGAAGGAGATTCACTCGATCCCCCAACCTCGACAGAAAGGTATAAGGGCTGATTAAAATCAACACCATCAAGAGAAACGACACTTCCGAGGAGTACAGAGAAAAGCCCACCGGTAATTGTTACCTTGTCGGCGTCTTGACGGACCTCTTCCCACAAAAGATTGCCGACATCAGGATCATCATACAAACGAAAAACGAGATTGTAAGTTCCAGTGGAAACAGGAACTCCCGTTGTTCCCGTAAGTTTACCTTGATAATTGATTTGTTTGTTGAATGCCGATTGAGCGTGCGCAACAAAGGCACCGGGAAAAGACAGGGATGAAAGTCCCGTCATGAGAAACATTATAAAAATTTTCCTAAAGGTGGTTCTCATTTAATAAATTAATAAATCACCGATTGAGCACTTTTGAGGAAGTTGATGCGGTCCTCGAAATCTGATTATTTTCTGAAACAATAAACGCGTTGTTATCCTCGGCACTAGCCTCCAAAGAAGAAACGAGATAAGCGTCGTCTTTTACCACGCTTGTAATCGCTGGTTTTTCGGCAAAAATAAAACCAGAAAAAACTCCGACAAACAAAAGAATAGCGACAACAGTACTCAGAAGCATAGTGTTACTGATGCGTCTTTTATAGACTTCCGTTACTTTTTCCCGGCGAGCGTTTTGAGACATGTATTCCTTGACCGCCTCGCGGGTGGTATACCATTTCCCTTTTTGCTTTATACCAAAAAGCCGTTTTTTTCTTATGAGGAGACCAAGATAATTGGCGTCAAACGGAGTAAGACCGCTTGCCTCTCCGAGTGTGATGAGTTTCTTTTCCATAAAATTATTTTTTGAAATATTGAAAATGTATTGAAGTGAAGAGAATAGTTATATTTTAACAAATAAATTCAATTTTAATAGGAAAAAACGGCTGACTTATCCACAAACACAAAAATTTAATCATGTCGAGAAAATTTTATAAAAATTCTTCTCATTTTTCGTTTTAAAAATTACCCATATCTTTAAATTTTAGAGTAAACAGGGGTAAATATTTAAAAAAATATTTTTTTACAATAAAAAAGTATTGAATTGACGATTCAATACTTTAAAAACGCTGAAAACTGACAAAAAAAAATAAATATTTTGTAAAAATTTCGAGTTTTTTAAAAAAATATGCTTAATTTTGTTATTTTTTTGTAGAAACTTATTTTCAATAGTCCAAGCGCTATTTCCTGATATATTTCCCTACAAGAACATAAAAAATAACTCTGTAAATGCTTTTTTGGATAAAATAATGGTTTTTTAACAAAAAATAGAACGAAATGATTTGTTCTCCAAAAATTTTCTCGTTGAAGCACAGAAACTTCCGTATTTTAAAACCCCCGACACTTGCAAGGTGCCGGGGGTGTGAATCACGCTATAGAGCTCTCTCTTTTTACAATTGCCCACTTGCATGGACGATTTTTGCATCTGCACGATGGATCAACGCAAATGCGATAAGCAATAATTTCTCGCAAATCATTTTTATCTGGAAGTGCCCCGTCCGGAAGAAGTAAGACGGAAGCATGCTTTTCCCAAGTATACCACTTGGGAGACTTCCCTTCGTAAACAGGAATTCCTTCTTTCATTGGAGGCTCCTAAAAGATCTCACCTACCCCGAACATTACCTGAAGTGAGGATAAAGTCAAACAAAACTTTTGATTTTTTTGGAATAATCTGTTATGATACTTTTTACAGACACAAGGCCCTTTCGTCTAACGGTTAGGACAGCGCCCTCTCACGGCGTAAATACGGGTTCGATTCCCGTAGGGGTCACAAAACGTAAAAATATTCCGCACGTCTAGTGCGGAATATTTTTAGAAGAGTAAACTGCTTTACTCTTCGGCGTTTTGTGAGGCCGGAGCCATGCCCGAGCACGGGCAGGCGAGGCGGGGTCGGCAAGCACTTAGTAGTTTCTGAGTGAAGCGAAAGAAAATACTTAGTGACTTGTGACCACATCGAGATAGCGCTCGAAGAGCACAAATATACCCTCATTGATGTAGAGGGTATAAAATAAACGAATTAAACTACTATTCTACCCCCCCCCCGCAACAGGACCGATCCGGTAAAAAATCCAACGGCCAATTAAAAAAACCGCCGACATCATGTCGGCGGTTTTTTGATTACTCTTACCTTTCCCTTTTCATTCCGTCTATCTTTATACTCACTATCCCCCCAAGAGAAAGAAGGAAGAGGAGGAAGCAAGCAAGCCATCCAAAAACAGGAATCAAACCGAGAATAAAGAAGAGAACGGCGCCGGCAAAAATAGACTGCCACGTTATCTCATAAGAAGAATTTTTCCAAATATATTTATCAATCATAACCCCGGCGAGAACGGGTGTGAAAAGTGCTGTAGAGATTACGAGAACTATATATCCGAAAATCCCGAGAAATCCGAATGGTATTCCGACAAGAGTAAAGAACAGGATTATAGATGCGATCGGGATAGCGATGAGCGCTAAAAATCCCTTGCCCATTTGCATAAGAGGAGCCTCGAGAGCTCTTCGAGCCACGTCGGAAGAAAATCTTTTAAACAAAAGACCGATAAGCATAGCGGAGAACAGTGACATCAAAAGTTTAAAAATGAGTCCGCTTGCGACTATTCCGGTCATTGCGTTTTTTGCCTGTTTTTCCGTTTCTTTGGGAGCAATGTAATCAATACCGCCGAGTACTTGTCCCGCCTTCAAATTCATTTCTTTCGGGGCATGGTATGTTAATTTCCCCAGGATCATCGCGTCGGGTCCAAGAGCAAGCTTCTCTCCCCATACTTCGATACTTCCATTAACAACGGCATTGATGGTAACGTCGCTTCCTGCGATTCTCACGTCACCCCCAACAGGAGAATCAATTCTTACCGTCCCTCCTCCGACGATTACATCTCCGGTAATATTTTTCCCGGCAAGGTGTATTTGCCCTCCTGCAACGGCAACGTCTCCACCGACGTTTCCTGTGACGACGATATTCCCTCCCACAGCACGAAGGTCATCAGCCACATCTCCAAGAATGCTTATATTTCCACCGATAAGAAGTTCGTCCCCAAGAGAAGCTCCGGATATCACTATAGTTCCTCCTGCTGAAATGATATCCCCAGCAACAGGGCCCGACGCATAAACATTTGACCCAGCAAGATAGATATCTTCGGTAATGTTTTCTTTTGCGGATACCGAAGGTTGCTCGCCAAAGCGAAGCTCTGCCCCAAGTACAGAAAGAGGCCCAACAACGCTCAAAAGAAGAACGCCTCCAAGAATTTTTTTAGAAAAATCGGTTTTCATAAATAAATTTAATAATTATTAATCCTAGTCTCTATTACTATGGCTTCCGTCACAATAAGGTTTTTTCTTTGAATTCCCGCACTTGCAAAGTCTTCCCGCGGTGCCAAGATTTAACCGTTCGCCAAGGCTCGGTTCCTTTTTTTTGTTTTTTTCCATAAAATTTTTACTGATTATTATCGAGCGGATGCTTGCGCCTGAAGTGCGGCAAGCTGTGCTTTTAATCCTGCCAACATTTGCTCCAAACTTGAATTTGTTGTGGCTTGTAGTGAAACAGGGGTTGCAGAAGAAACGGTTAATTTATTGAGAGCCGCGCGGGTTCCCGGACCGACACTTCCGATTGGGGAGAGACCATTCGCTTTTTGAAAAGCGATAACCGCCGTTTTTGTAGAAGGTCCGAAATTTCCATTCGGAGTAACTTTCAAATATCCTTCTTTCTGGAGAACTTTTTGAAGCTCTAAGACTTCAGAATTGTTCGCCCCAAAAGAAAGGCTTTTTGTAAATGTATAAGAAGGAGTAACAGGGACGGAAGGTGTCACGACAACCGGCGTCTCAACTATTGGCGTCGTTATCGGTTGAGTTACGCTTGTCACAGACACGGTAAGGATAGAACATAATCCACCATTTTGGCAAACCGTAATATTTGACCCGCCGGCTCCAAGCGCATAGAGAATAAGATTGCTTCCGCTAATTTGGGCAGAGACGGCGGTAGAACTGGTGTTTGTAGAAATATAGTATCCGCCATTCCCTGTAATGGAAACAGTGAGGCTTTGTCCGACAGTGAATGATATATTGTTCTGACTAAAGGCGGGTCCCGGGATCGAGCTTCCGCTACTCGTAACGGTTATATTGATCCCAGTACAAGCCCCTCCTTTTGAGCACACGTTAACGAGAGACATCCCTGCGGAGATTGCCGTAATGGAGAGAACGTTTCCGTTGATACTTGAGGAGACAACATTTGTTTCCGGATTAAGAAGATTGTAGGGGGTCGTTCCACCCGCGATTGTTATTGGAAGCGTTTGCCCGGCAAGCAAAGATAAAGTGTTCTGGCTCAAAGTGATAGGTCCCCCATTTGAAACGTAGCTTACTGTCACGGAAAGCGATCCACAGCTTCCCATTGAAGTACAAACCGTAACAACAGAAGTACCGTTCGATATTCCGGTCAGAGTAAGTGTTGTGGAATTGGTCGGCATCGAAACAGCAACGGCTCCAGTATTTGAATTTGAAGAAATATAATACACACTCCCTGTCGGACCTCCGGAAACAGAGACTGACGTAGTTCCTCCGATTGAAAGCTGAACGTCGTTTTGGCTAAAGGTAAGAGGTGTCGTGCTCACACTTCCAACCGTAACATTTATAATTCCACACGCATTCATATCTGTTGAGCAGACGGTAACAGAGGCCGTTCCCGCCGTACCTGTTGTGGAAATAGTAATAATCGATCCGTTCATGCTCGTCTGAACAGCGGCCGTGTTTGTGTTATTTTGCACCATATAATAACCGGTGCCCCCTGTAATGGAAATCGGAACATTCTGCCCGGATGCTATGGTGATGTTATTTTGAGAAAAAGAAAGACTGGCTGTGTTTGAATCCTGAACAGTAATATTTATCGTCGCACAATTTGTTGCGTTTCCGACAGTACAAATAGTACCAACAGTCGAACCTTTAGAGTTTGCGACAACAGTAATTTGCGTTCCGGAAATATTTATATTTGCAATGGGAGCATTGGAATTATTTGAGAGATAAAGATAATTCGTCCCGGAATTGTTGGCGGTCGCTGTGGTAGATTGCCCCACGGAAAGGATAACCCCGGCCTGGCTCAAAGAAAAAGTATTAGATGTGCTTGTTGTTGTGTTGGAATACGGCCAAAGAACAGAAGACGATCTCGCGCCGTTTATTCCGCCGATAGAAACGGAAACAGAGCTCTCGGGAGCAATACCGTATCCGGAGGTGCTAATCATCGTCGAAAAGTATCCGGAGGAAGAAGTATTTCCAAGAGTTGCGATTTGTGCGCCGGAATTGGTTTTAGTATAAAAAAGCAAAACGCTTTGGTTTGCGTCGCCATTTACACTTACGGTAACGTTGTTCCCGTCACCGGCCCCAGAAAGAGAGAGCGACGGCGTAGACGCATGAGCAAACGAAAGTCCGAGAAGAAAAAATCCCGAACACAAAAAAACTGCTTTTGTAATGAATGTGCGAAACATATTTTTGAGAAAATATTTTACTGCTATGGGTATATTATCTCACGAAGAGCAAAGGGGGACAAGGAATATTTTTAAAAAATGATGCGAAAAATGATAATTATGATACAATGTTTCAAATGGACGTAATCTATTCACTCTTAGCTTTATATACGACAACGCTCGTCGCCGATCGCTCTTTGCGCGTCAAAGGGCATAAAGGCCCGGCTACGGATCATTTTGACGGAAAATATTTTTATAATTATGAAGGAACGCCAGGAAAATCAGAAGCGGGAAACGGACTCAAAGCACTCACAAAATGGATGATCAAGCGCCACCGTGGAGCAATCCGATGGAAACGCGATCTTAAAAGCCCCCTCGACTCCAATATTCCCAAAGAACGCGTCTTTGGGAAAGAACTCTCTGTTACTTTTATCAACCATTCAACAGTCCTTCTTCAAACCGAGGGCCTAAATATCCTTACGGATCCGGTCTGGAGTATCCGCACGAGTCCGTTTCCTTACGTCGGACCAAAACGTTTCAAACGAGGCGGTTTAGCATTCGAAAAACTGCCACCCATAGACATCGTACTTATTTCCCATAATCATTACGACCATTTAGATCTTCCTACTCTTAAAAAAATACGTGCAAAATGGAATCCGAAAGTGTTTGTTCCACTTGGGAACAAGTCATTCCTTATCTCGCACGGTTTCAAAAATGTATCAGAGCTCGATTGGTGGGAGAACGAAAAATTGAACGACGCAGTAAATATCGTCTGCACACCCGCAAAACATTTTTCCTCGCGCGCTTTCTCCGATAGAAACAAAACTCTCTGGGCAGGATATGTCATTGAAACGCCTCATGGAAATATTTATTTTGCAGGAGATACTGCATACGGAGTTTTTGTTCAAAAAATTCGGGAACATTATCCTGATGGTTTCCGTTTTGGGCTTCTCCCGATAGGCGCATTCAAACCTGAGTGGTTTATGGGGCCGGTACATATCTCGCCAAAACAAGCCCTTCAGATACACAAAGACCTCGGAATACAAACAACCCTCGGCATTCATTTCGGGACTTTTCACCTTGCCGACGACGGCCCACATGAACCGCCGGACAGGATACGAGAACTTGTCGAGCAATCTCCCGACCCAAAACCGGACTTCAGAACGATATCGAACGGAAAAAGCATCGAACTCTAAAGTGTAAAAACCGTTTTTTGAGACGGTTTTTTCATGTTAGAACCTTGATTGTTCAAAAGTCTAATTTGTCTTGACAATATGTCTTATATATTATAATATATATACAGAACTTATCTAAGCTAGAAGGGAGTTTTCCCATGTTCAACGACAACAAAAGATCGGAGGAATTGAGCGGTTCGCCGCCGCTTATCGCACCCCCCAAAAAAGTACGACTTCTCTCATACTTCCCGATTCCGCTTCCCTTCTCAAAAGAAGAAGAAGCGCACTCGGCGTATCGGACTGGCCTCTATTATGAGACCACTGCCGAAAACGAAAAGACGCGAAAGCTTTATCGGTCAATAGCCGAAAGAAAGAAATGCAATGCGAGCAGACAAGAAGTGTTAGCACACGAAAAAACACGGCAAAAAGCCCGTGCACTTTTAAATTACTGGGATGAGTGCGAAAGATCGGCGTTAGTGAATTATACTCTCGCAGTAGAATTAATGCCTGGGAACGTTTCTTATCAGCGTGAATATGTGCGTGCGTTGTATGGATTTTGGGTCAAGACTGATCCGAAAAATGAGGAGTACCAAAAAGTGCTCCAAGGACTTGAAATCGAAATTTAAAATTTTCTTCACCCTTCCGATCAACCCACAACAAAAGCCCCCGACCGCCGGGGGCTTTATTTATTTTATTTCTCTACAATCCCGGACAGTTGCTTGCAGGATCGTATCCGGAGGCTTCGGCTTCTATTTCACTTCTGTTGCGCGCGACGCAACACGAGGGGTGAAAACCTAAGGTTTTCACACTTTCCTCTACAGTCCCGGGCAGTTGCTTGCAGGATCGTATCCGGAGGCTTCGGCTTCCTCTTTTGTATCAAACCAGATTTTGTTTTTTTCTGATATTCGCTTTGAACTTCCGCAAGACGGCAAATAATATTTCGTTCCGCTTTTTGAGGCCACATAAATGCCCGATGTTTTTGCCGGGACTGGTTTTGAAGAATCCTCAAAAGTGCCCAAAAAAGATGAAGCTTCCTGTCCGACGGGGAATTCTATCTCTACCTCCCCTTTTACCGTTTGGAGACCGGAAAGTCGCCCAAAACCGAAGGAAATAAGAGCAATGAGCACTAAAAGCACTGCAACGAAGGAATTTCGCTCCATTTTCCCCGAAAAATCGACTTCCCTCTTGATTTTTTCCAGCTTTTCTTTTATACTCATAACCACTGTATGGTAGCACGTTTTCGGCGTCCTTCCCATATATATCTATACTTTATAATAATACTTATACATAAAATACCATGGCACATAGGAAAGCAGGAGGCTCCGCAAAAAATCTTACGGATTCCAAGCCGAAATACCTCGGAGTAAAACTCTATCAGGGAGAAACAGCCGGCGCCGGCGCCGTTATCGTTCGCCAACGCGGAACTCGTATCCTTCCGGGAAAGAATGTCGGAATGGGAAGAGACCACACTCTCTACGCTCTCAAAGAAGGCGTTGTTAAATTCGGCACAAAAAGAAAGGTCAGCTTCAACAACAAAGAAGTGGAAAAGAAGATTGTCCACCTCGAAGCAAAGGTTGAAAAGAAAGCAAAAGCCCCGAGAGCAAAAAAGACCACGAAAAAATAAATCAAAACAAAAAAACCGCAAATTGCGGTTTTTTTGTTTATCGTCGTAACTTTACAGACTTTATAAACTTTTGACTTTATGAACTTCGTTCCTATTCCGCCTCAACAACGAGTTTGAACGAACCCTTCTTTCCGTCCACTTCAACGGCGATTTCGTGCTCTCCCGTATCTTTGATTGGTTTTTCCATCTCTATATATTCTCCGGGCATATCTACCCCCGCTTGCAATTTAAGCTCTTTTACGACTTCGTCTTTATGGATAGAAGCAAAAAGACTTCCCTTTTCGCTTGCTTTGCCTTTCATTGTAATGACGACATCACTAAGCGCTTTTAGATTGCGGTGCAAGATGGCAGCGTCCATCTTTTTTATCTCGATCTCCGCCTTCTTGAGCTCTCCGATTCTTTTTTCCGTCTTTTCGTTCGCAGGCTCTACAAGCTTTCTCGGAATCAGAAAATTGCGCGCGTATCCGTCCGATACTTCTTTAATGTCGTGTCTTTTTCCCAACTTGGGAACATCTTTAAGGAAAAGTACTTTCATATATTTTTAATAAATTACTTCCAAGTATTTAACACTGAAACAGCTTTGTTTAACTGGGCATCTATACTCTTTGAGACATCTTCTTCCGTCACTTCGACTTTATATTCCGGCTCGATTCCGCGTTCAGATATTGAGTTTCCTTTCGGAGTCATCCATCTCGCAATCGTTACTTTCAGGAAGGTGTCTTCCGTTACCGGAACCATTTCTTGAACAGACCCTTTTCCGAATGTTTTTGAGCCTACCAATTTCGCAACGCCATGCTCGGAAAGAGCGCCCGCTAAAATTTCTGATGCCGAGGCGGACCCTCCGTCGACAAGAATTACAAATTTAAGATTCTTGTTGAAAACATCATACCCACGACTACGATGAACGGGACCTTGACCCTTCTCTCCGTAATCTTCACTTACGACAACCGCACCCTGAGGAAGGAACCAGCTCGCCATATCAACGGCGGCATCGAGATACCCTCCCGGATTCCCGCGAATATCGAGCAGGAGTTTATCATCACCGGAAGCGATAAATTCACGAAGCGCGTTTCTGAAAAGATTTGGGGAAACTTCGGTGAAGCTGAAAAGGCGGATGACAAATATACCGTCTTGTCGCTTTTCTGTTTCTATCGTCGGCACTTCAATCGGTGCGCGGACTATTGATATTTCGAGAGGCTCTTTCACATTTTCTCGCACCAATGTGAGTTTTACTGTCGTACCTCCTTTTCCACGAATGAGCTTTACCGCTTCGTCCGGAATCATTTCGGCGGAAATAGTGTTGTCGATCTTGTAAATCTTATCGCCCGATTTTATCCCGGCTTTTTCAGAGGGAGAACCCTTGAGAGGAGAGATGACGGTGAGGATACCTTGCCTTGAGCCAATCTCCATTCCGACGCCCTCAAAACTTCCCTTCACGTCTTCTTCAAAAATCTTGGCATCGCTTGGAGGGAAGAAGCCGGTGTATGGATCTCCATAAGAGGCGGCGAGGCCCTGGATAGAACCCCACACCTTTTCTTGGTCGGTTGTTGTCGCGGAGAAAATGTATTTACTGTCGAGTATTTGCCACGCTCTCCAGTACGGAGAAAAGTCGGTAATCGTTTCGATGGCGCTATCTTTATTGGAAAGAGATGTTATTTCGTAAACCGACGGGCGAGCACTATATCCCGTCAAAAAACCCAAAGCAAATGGGGTTCCTATTGCGAAAAGTATCGCAAGAGATGTGAGAAACTTTTTTTTACGTGTCATTGTCCACAATTATCGCAAAAAATAGGCTCGCGGTCAAACGTAAAAGATGCTAAATTTCCACATTTTTTTTGGTCTTTAGAATATATTCTTGTTATAATATATTCATATGATCAATCGCTACACACACAAAGGCCTTATTTGGGTTGATGTGGAAAAACCGACAAAAGAAGATATTCGTTCTCTTTCCGAAGAATTCAACATTCACCCTCTTGTTGCCGAAGAACTCCTTGCTCCGACACTCCGCCCCAAAGTCGATATTCACAATCAGGCTATTTTTCTCATTCTCCATTTTCCGGCATTTCGCCACACTCACGCGGTCGGCACAAAACAAGAAGTCGATTTTATTATCGGGAAAGATTTTCTGATAACAGTAAGATACGATACCATCGACGCCATCCATAAATTCTCAAAAGAATTCGAGGTAAACTCTATTTTAGACAAACACATGGTCGGAGATCATGCCGGATTCCTTTTCTATTATCTTTCAAAAAAACTTTACCGCTCTCTCGAACATGAACTTGAATATATAGAAGACAGGCTCTCCCTCGCGGAAGAAAGCATTTTTAAAGGAGAGGAGTACAAGATGGTTGAGGTTCTTTCCGAGCTTAATCGCGATCTTTTGGATTTTAAACAGGCTCTCCGAACACACAAAGACGTTCTTCACTCTCTCGAGGCGGCGGGGGCAAAGTTCTTCGGTTCTGATTTCTCTTTTTATCTTCAGTCCATTTCCGGAGAGTTTTTCAAAGTGGCAAATATGCTCGACGGACACAAAGAAACCCTTGTAGACCTCCGCGAAACCAATGATTCCCTTTTGACAAACAAAACAACTGCGGTCATGAAAACTCTCACGATGGTGAGCTTCCTGACATTCCCTCTCATGCTTATCGCGGCGATATTCAGTATGCGAGCGGAAAACATGCCGATTGTCGGGTCGCCCTTTGACTTCGGAGCAATAATCGGGATAATGACTATTACACTCATATCGATTATCGCTTATTTCGTTCACAAAAAATGGCTCTAGAACTCTACAACACCCTCTCCAAGCAAAAAGAAGTTTTTTCACCGCTCCGCGAAGGAGCGGTTGGAATGTATAACTGCGGTCCGACGGTCTACAATTACGCGCACATCGGAAATCTCCGATCGTATGTTTTTGCGGATACTCTTCGGAGGGTATTTGAATATAACGGACTTACCGTAACGCAAATAATAAACCTTACCGACGTAGGGCATCTTACCGGCGACTCGGACGAAGGCGAAGACAAAATGGAAAAAGGGGCCCTTCGCGAAGGCAAGACGGCAAAAGATATTTCCGAATTCTACACAGAGGCTTTTTTTGAAGATCTCGCAAAACTTAATATTGAGAAAGCGGACCGATACCCGAAAGCCACCGAACACATAGAAGAACAAATTGCTCTTATCAAAAAATTGGAAGAAAAAGGTTTTGCGTATGTCCTGGAAGACGGCGTATATTTTGATACCGCCAAATTCCCGAAATATGGAGACCTGGCGCAGTTAGACCTCATCGGACAAAAAGAAGGCGCTCGAGTGGAGGCAAATACCGAAAAAAGAAATCCCGCCGATTTTACGCTTTGGAAATTCTCCGGAAAAGAAGATCATCGCCAACAAGAATGGCCGTCTCCGTGGGGTATCGGTTTTCCGGGCTGGCATATTGAGTGCTCCGCAATGTCCATGAAATATCTGGGCGAAACGTTTGATATTCATACCGGAGGTATCGACCACATTCCCGTCCACCACACCAACGAAATCGCCCAAGCAGAAGCTGTCACCGGCAAAAAATTCGTAAACCTGTGGATGCATCACGGTTTTGTAAATATTGAAGGAGGAAAAATGGCGAAGTCAGCCGAAAATTTTGTGCGTATGAAGAGCTTGGAAGAAAAGGATATTTCCCCTCTTTCCTACCGCTACTGGCTTTTAACGGCGCACTATAGGAAAACGATTAATTTTTCTTTTGACGCGGTTTTGGGCGCGCAGACGGCACTCTTCAAACTGCAAGAGCTTTTTGCAACGCTTCCGGACGGCGGAATGATTGATGAAACCTACAAGAGAAAATTTGAAGAAGCCATCAACGATGACCTGAATACGCCAAAAGCGATTGCTATACTCTGGGACCTCGTTCACGATGAAAACGTTTCTCCCGCAGATAAAAAAGCAACAATACAAAAATTTGATACCGTACTCGGCCTCGGCCTCACAATGTTCAAAAAAGCCGAAACGGAAGAAATCCCCGAGCTCGTTCAAAAACTAGCCGATGACCGTGCCCTCGCGCGAACCAACAAAGAGTGGGAAAAATCCGATGCCCTTCGAGGCGAAATCGCCGGTATGGGATACTCGGTCAAAGACACTCCGGACGGACAAAAAATCTCTAAATTATAAACAATACAACCTCGCGTTTTTGCGGGGTTGTTTTTTTATTCTAAATACGACACAATTACAGAAACGCTCTTTTTAAGGAGAGAATTAAATGTTCGAAATCACCAAAAGAATAATCTCCGGAATTATTTCTGAGATATTCTTCTTCTTTGGAGTCATTTTCCTCGGCTCGGACTTTGCAATCTTTCTTCTTCACCACCGTTCATATTCGTTTGATGATTTTATTTTCTTGATGACGGTATTCCTTCTCGGCCTCATCTGTACACTTATCGGGTATTTCTTTTTGGACTATTCAGAAAAAGAAGAGGACCGGAAATGAATATTTTAGACTGGCGATTCCTTTTGCTTTTGTTTCTTTTCAACTGGATATGTCTTCCCATTTTTTCTGGTTTTTCTTTCCTTCACGGTTTTTTCGCCGGAATTATCGGTGTCCTCTTTACCGTCATCTGGACTGGAATGCTCGGACAATAGACTAATCCCCCGCCATCTTGGCGGGGGATTTTTTTATGAGAACTTCCCTTTCAGATATTCCGGCAATTTTTCAATTTCAATTCTTTCCTGCTTCATCGTATCGCGATCGCGGACGGTGACGGCTTGGTCGTTCAAGGTGTCAAAGTCTACGGTCACGCAATACGGTGTGCCAATCTCGTCTTGTCGGCGATAACGCTTGCCGACATTACCATTATCATCCCATTCAACGCGAAACTGTTTGTTGAGCGATTCATATACCTCCCGAGCCTTGCTGACCAATTCGGGTTTATTTTTTAAGAGTGGAAAAACAGCAACCTTCACAGGCGAAAGCCGTGGTGAGATTTTAAGAACTGTTCGTATTTCGTCACCGACCTTTTCTTCTTGATAAGCATCGCACATAAAAGCCAAGAACATCCTCCCCAAGCCGGCAGATGTTTCCAATATCCAGGGTACATATTTTTCACTCGTCTGAGGATCGGTATAGCGGAGATCTGTTCCCGAGTATTTCATATGCTGTGTGAGATCATAATCGGTTCGATCATGAATTCCTTCGATTTCATCGAAACCGGTAGGAAAATCGTATTCGATATCCCACGCATCTTTAGCGTAAAAAGCTAATCGGTCGTGCTGTTTCCATCGTAGATTTTCTTTCTTGATACCAAGAGATACGTACCAATTGAAACGATCTTCTTTAATTTTTTCATATGCCTCTTTGTTTTCGTTTGGGCGGACAAAATACTGTGTATCTGCCTGTTCGAATTCGCGCGTGCGAAACAAAAAATTGCGTGGCGAAATTTCATTTCGAAATGCTTTTCCGATTTGAGCGATACCGAACGGAACTTTCGCACGAGTTGTATCAACGATATTTTTAAAATTGAGATAAATTCCTTGGCACGCTTCTCCGGGCAAATAGGCCGGCTGTTCGTTCTTTCCCGTAAAATCACCCATATTGGTCTTTACCAGAAGGTTGAAAGCGCGTACCGGAGTAAAATCCTTCCCTCCGCACTTCGGGCATTTTATCTTATCGCGATTGGCAGTAAAAAGCGCATCGAGTTCATCTTCTGTCATTTTCTCATCGGCCTTTATGCCGATCTTTTCCAGTTCTTTATCTACGCGAAGACGAGTGTTGCATTTTTTACATTCTGATAGAGGATCGGAAAAACTGGAGGTGTGTCCCGACGCTTCCCACACTCGCGGTTCTTTAAACATAGCTGAATCGAGCCCGAAATAATTATCACGATGATGTACGTTTTCTTTCCACCACTCAGATTTAATATTGTTGAGAAGTTCCGTTCCGTAAGGGCCGAAATCGTACATACCGGCCATTCCTCCGTAAATTTCAGAACCTTGATAAACAAAGCCTCGCCGTTTTGCAAGCGATACGATTTTTTCCATTGTTACTTTTTCGTTTTCCATACCTATATTTTTACCATAAATCAGGCAAAAGAAAAAGCGCCCGAGGGGGCGCTGGTTCTTTTTTATTTTGGTAAATACCTTTTAATGACAGGGTCTTCAATAGCCTTTTTTTTAATAATGGCGGTAAAAATTTCTTTTACATGGTCACGGCGTTCAGGCGGAAGCTTCACTTCCTCAAAAAGAACTTCGGTATCCGGCAATACGTATGCCAAATGATGGGCAATTTCTTCATCGCTTGGATTCTTTTCGGTAAGAGTATGAAGAAGCGCTTCGTTGAGGGCAGTCGCCTGACCTTTGTGAAGTTTTTGCTCTTCACCTTCAACGTGAGTCACCTCAATAATCTCCTTGAGCCGGGAAAATTCCTCACCGGAACTCCCTATCGAAAGGAGAAGTTTTTCCATTACCGCGTCGCGAAGACCCATTGCTTCGACATATGCATTTTCGTCTTCGGGATGGTTACTGTACGCGTCCACCGCGTTTTTCAGCTTCAAAAGTTTTTTTTCAGCTTTTTCCAAAAGCTCTAACTTTTCTTTTTTCTTTGGACCCTTTTCGGACCCGCCCTCCGGGGCAAAAAATTCGAGTTTCATAGAATCTTATTTTAACATTTCTAACGCAAAGAAAAAAGCGGTTTCCGAAGAAACCGCCTGGACTCTACCGCGACCTAAATCTCGATGTTATCTCAGACATCTGCGGTCCGAGTAAGTCGATTGCGCTCCAAGCTTCGGAACCATATAGAGGTTTACTATGCTGTCTCTCGACAAGCATTCCTTAGCTTTGGATCTGGGTGCTACCCTCTCGGCTGTCTCAAGCCTTTCGAGTCCTAAAAGGATATTAGCCTATTGAGAGAAAAAACGCAAGAGTATAAAAAACGGCCCCGAGTGGGGCCGTAGACGACTAATCATTAGCGGACAACAATAATTCCGCATGGAGCCATATTTTAATACTATCTTTTAAATCGGTCATTCTCTCAAGCGATCGGTGAATAGCACTTATGAATTTAGACCTCGAGAATTCCGATCCGTTCAGATAATGTTTATATACCCCCTCCAAAAAAATTCGAGAGCAGCGATTCTGGCGGGTATGGGTGCGAATCTGCTTTTCGGCAACACCACAGCCATCCAAAACTATGTTCCCGAGAATAAGATTCTTATCATGAGTGGGTAATCCTGTTTGATTCAACACAAGCTTCATTTCTTCTAAAAACTCACCGTGTGGCCATAGTTCCTTCGCGACCTCCGCTAACAATATCCGTGCCAGACGGTCATATTTTTCATCAGGAAGAGTTCGATCCCCGTGCTCCGATATGAGAACACTATCCGGTTTTGTGCTTTCATTCATACTGTTTACCTCTTCGGTTTGGATAAAAAGGACTTTTGCGTTCACTAATTATAATACAACAGGTTATATGCTTTTGTCAACTGCCCAAAAACAATGATACGGCTATTTTTCCAGAGCAATAATTTCATCGCGAAGAATCGCGGCAGTTTCAAAATCGAGCTCCTTTACCGCCTTTGTCATTTCTTTTCGTTTCAAATTGATGAGTTTGTCTTTCACAAATCGATCAAAGGCTTCGTCGGAAAGAGGTTCCGAGCTTTTCATTGCTTTTTTCTGCGCTTTGGCGAATTTTTCGCGATATGCGCTAAACACTTCCCTGTCTACGGCAAGGTTCGCTTTTACCGCTTTTTCGTGCTCGCTCTCTAAGTGCTCGGTAATATCACGAATATGTTTGATTATAGTTTTTGGAGTAATGCCGTGCTTTTCATTGTATTCAAGCTGTATCTTACGACGACGATTCGTTTCCCCCATGGCCCGTTCAATAGACCCGGTAATGTGATCCGCATACAAAATTACGCGACCCAAGACATTTCTCGCGGCGCGACCGATAGTCTGGATAAGAGACGTTTCGCTTCGGAGAAAGCCTTCTTTGTCGGCATCCAAAATTCCGATGAGTGTTACTTCTGGGAGGTCTAATCCTTCTCTTAAAAGATTTACCCCGACAAGACAGTCAAACGCTCCTTTTCTAAATTCGGTAAGAATTTTAATTCGATCAATCGTTTTTATATCACTGTGCAGATATTCCGATTTAATGCCCTTCTCTTTGAGGTAAACAGAAAGATCCTCCGCCATTTTTTTAGTAAGAGTTGTGGCGATGACGCGACCATTTTCTTCTTTGATGACTTTTTCCGTTTCGGCAATAAAGTCTTGAATCTGCCCCGAATATCCGTCTTTCGATAAAATAGGGCGAATGAAAACTTCCGGATCCAAAAGACCGGTCGGGCGAATTACCTGCTCCACAATCTGAGAGCTTTCTTCCTTCTCCTGGTCAGACGGAGTAGCGGAAGTATAGACAACCTGCCCGATGCGCTCTTTAAACTCGGGGTATTTGAGCGGACGATTATCTTTTGCGCTCGGTAAACGAAAACCGAATTCCACCAAGTTGTTTTTGCGCGACTGATCTCCCGCGAACATACCCTGCAATTGAGGAAGTGTCACATGGGATTCATCAATGACGGTGAGGAAATCAGGGCTTCCGTCGGCTTTGTGAGGAAAATATGAAAGCAGTGTCTCGGGGGGATCTCCGGCTTTTTTACCGGAAAGATGGCGGGAATAATTTTCGATACCGCTACAATACCCGATCTCTTCTATCATCGCGAGGTCGTAATTCGTGCGTCGTTTCAAACGCTCTGCTTCGAGAAGCTTTCCGCTTTCTTCAAATTCTTTCAGGCTTATCTCTAGCTCTTTTCGAATATCGGCGATTGCGCGCGCTTTTTTCTTTTCATCGGTTAAAA
>Ga0172379_10005242_pt1 | contig 18284 bp, 9 predicted proteins | sample GrowelOW334metaG_FD_119756 | JGI IMG/M metagenome (GOLD analysis project Ga0172379, IMG submission 119756) | Groundwater microbial communities from an aquifer near a municipal landfill in Southern Ontario, Canada - Groundwater well OW334 metaG | ecosystem: Environmental > Aquatic > Deep...
CATCACGGGGATGTTTGCCACGTCGCTCGGCACGCAGCGGCTGCGCTCGGCGTTTCCGGTGCCCGCCGAGTTCGGCCCGTTCACCGCGGGGTTGCGCGCGGCGGGCTACTACTGCGCGAACAACGTGAAGACCGACTACAACCTGCGCGACGAGCCGGCGTTCATCCGTGCCGCGTGGGATGTCAGCTCGGCCAAGGCCCACTGGCGCGGGCGGCGCGCCGGGCAGCCCTTCTTCGCCGTGTTCAACTTCATGGCCACGCACCAGTCGCGCACCAGCGCGTGGCCCCACGAGCAGTTCGAAAGGGAAATAGGCTCGAAGCTTTCACCCGGCGAACGGCACGAGCCGGCGCGCATGACGCCGCCGCCCTTCTACCCCGAAACCGCCGAGGCCCGCCGCGCGTGGGCGCGCTACCACGATTGCATCACGCTCATGGACCGGCAGGCCGGCGAGCTCCTCGACCAGCTTGCGGCGGACGGACTTGATGACGACACCATCGTCTTCTTCTTCTCCGACCACGGCATGGGCATGCCGCGCGGCAAGCGCTGCCTGCAGGACTCCGGCCTGCGCGTGCCGCTGCTCGTGCGCTTCCCGAAGAAGTGGGCGCACCTCGCACCCGCCGCGCCGGGCGGCGTCAGCGACAGGCTCGTCAGCTTTGTCGATTTTGCGCCGACGGTATTGAGCCTGTGCGGGGTGAAATCGCCCGCGCATTTCCAGGGTCATGCCTTCCTCGGTCCGGACGCCGCCGCCCCGCGCACTTTTGTGCAAGGGGCACGCGACCGTGTGGACGAGGCGTTCGACGTGTCGCGCAGCGTGCGGGACGCGCGCTGGCTCTACATCCGCAACTTCATGCCGCACCTCTCGTGGATGCAGCCCGAGGGCTACTCGGACACCTCGACCTTCCGGCAGGAGTTCAAGCGCCTCGCCGCCGAGGGCGGGCTTGCGCCCGGCCCGCTCACCTTCGCCGCGCCCCATCGCGCGCCGGAGGAACTCTACGATACGCAGGCCGATCCATATCAACTCCACAACCTCGCCGCCGACCCGCAGCATCGCGCCGAGCTGGAGAAGTTGCGCGCCGAACTCCGCCGCTGGCAGCTTGCCACGCGCGACATCGGATTCTTCACCGAGCCGCAGATGTGGGCCCGGCTCACCGGCCGGGAGACCCCGTGGAGCGTGGCGCACGACGATGCCCGCTACCCGCTGGCCAACATGCTCGACGCCGCAGAAGCCGTGAGCCGTCCCGACGCTGCGTCGCGCCAGCGCGAATGGCTGCGCGATGCCAACGACGGCGTGCGTTACTGGGCTGCGGTCGGCCTGCACGCACGCACGGAGCCTGGCAAGACCGACCGTGAGGCGCTGCGCGCCGCCCTGCAAGACGCCTCGCCCGTCGTGCGCGTTGAAGCCGCCGCCGCGCTCGCGCAGCATGGTGAAGCCGCCATCGCATTGCCGGCGCTCACCGCCGCGTTGAACGATCCCTCCCACGAGGTGGTGCTCCATGCCGCCCGCGCGCTGGAGCTGCTCGGCCCCGCCGCGCAGCCCGCGCACGACGCCATGCGCGCAGCGCTCGCCACCGCCCGCGCGGCCGAACGGCGTGGTGAGAACATGTGCATGTTCATCCGTTTCAGCCTCGAAGCCGCCCTGCCCAAATGAATTTCCACCGCGCCGCACAGGCAGAACGTGGCGGACGGTGCCGTGCGTTCGATGACGGCCGGACGACCGTTGGCCCGCTCCCTTCCAACTCATGAACGCAACGACTCAGAACTCACCTCCGCCCGCCCGTCAGGCATTGCTGCTCGTGGCGTTCATGTGGGTTGCCTACTTCCTGAACTACTGCGACCGCCAGGCCATCTTCTCCATCTTTCCCGTCCTAAAATCCGACCTCGGCTTCAGTGACGAGCAGCTCGGCCTGGTGGGCTCCTGTTTCCTGTGGGTCTATGGCATCGGCGGCTTCATCGCCGGGCAGATGGGGGACAAGGTTTCCAAGCGCCGGCTCATCATTCTGAGCCTGGGGATGTGGAGCCTGGTGACGATCGCGACCGGAATGGCGAGCTCGCCGAACGCGATGCTCGTCCTGCGGGCGCTCATGGGCATCTCCGAGGCGCTGTTCATGCCCGCCGCCATCGCCCTGACGGCGAACGCCTTTCCGCCCGCGAGCCGCTCGCGGGCCATCGCCGTGCTCACCACCGCGCAGATCTTCGGCGTCATCGGCGGCAGCTCGTTCGGCGGCTGGATGGCGAACGAGGGCCACTGGCGGGCGGCGTTCTTCGTGCTCGGCGGGGTCGGCCTCCTCTTCGCGCTGCCGTATTTCGCCTTCCTGCGCGGCTTCAACGAGGAGGCCCAGGTGGAAACCAGGAAGAGCGGGGGTGCCATCGCCCTGCTCGGGCTGGCGAAATCCCGGACCTTCCTCCTGCTCTGCGTCGCCTTCCCCGTCTTCCTCTTCGGCCTGTGGCTGCTCTACGGCTGGCTGCCCAATTTCCTGCACGAGAAGTTCGCGTTGAACCTTGCCGATGCCGCCTTCAACGCCACCGCTTATCTCCAGGGGGCGACGCTCGTCGGCATGTTGAGCGGCGGCGTGCTGGCGGACTGGTTCTATCATCGCACGAAAGCCGCGCGTCTGTGGCTGCTGGCCGTGAGCCTGCTCGGCTGCGCGCCCTTTCTCCACTACCTCGGCAACAGCGACACGCTGGCCGCCACACGCCTCGCCGCCGCCGGCTTCGGCCTCTTCAGCGGCCTCTTCATGGGCGGCATTTTTCCGTCGGCTTTCGAAGTGGTGCCGGCGGACACCCGCGCATCGGCGGTGGGCGTGCTGAACCTGTTCGGGGCGATTGTCTCCGGTTTCGGCACGCTCTTCGGCGGCCTGTTGAAGAAGAGCGTCGGCATCGAACACCTGCTGACCTACACGGCGCTGGCCTATCTGGCGGGCGGACTCGCCCTCATCGCCGGCATCCGGTTCCTCTTCCCCCGGGATTACGAACGAGTCCATTGAACCCGTTGCTCCGAAGTGGAGAACGCGGATGAAACGGTGACGGTGCGAGGAGCGCGGCGTTGACGCCGCAGAAAGCCCGGGAGCAAAAGTAAGCTCGAACCACCACTGACTGACGTGCGCTTCTGCGGCCTGAAGGCCGCGCTCCTCGGCGGCTACGGCCTCAGCGCGTCCTGCTTGGGTGGCGGCCGGTTTGATGTGGCAAGGTTTCGGCAATACACATTCGCTTCCGGCCGTCCAACGACGGCATGTCCGCAAGACCAGGATTCATCAGGCAGGTTCTCAGGGTTTCATTGTGTTTGGGTGCCGCATGGATGCTCACCGGCATCGTGGTCCCGGCCTTCTCACAGGCGGGCACCCCCCGGCTCACGGAAACCTGGTCAACGGGCTACACCGGTCGTGACGCGAACGGACCGCATGTGCTCGGCTACTGGCAGTTCAAGCCCGGAGCCGTCACAAATGATTCCTCGGGCAAAGGGCATCATCTCACCCTCGCAGGTGCAACGGCGGCGGCGCAGGGCAGGTTCGACGGAGCGCTCGAATCCTTCCCGGGCTGGCCGGTCGGCGACCAGCGTCACGCTGCGTTCGTCGCGCCCAAGCCGGCTCTTTCACCGAAGGGGGCCTTCACCGTCGAGATGTGGATCAAACCCAAGCCCGAGCTCACCGCCGGGCTGCAGCCGGTGCTGCTTGATAAAAAATACGTCGCGCACACCGACTATCAGTTTCGCCTCACCCCGGCTGAAAAATCCGGCACCCGGCACCTGCAGGTGACGCTCGGCTTCGGCGATGCCTCCGACACGATGCACTCGGAGGCGTTTCCGCCGGGCACGAACTGGCAGCACGTCGCCTTCACCTACGATGGCGCGGGTGAGGTGCGTTTCTACCGCAACGGCATGCCGCTCGGCGTGGTGCGCAAGCCGGGCCGCGGACCGGTCGCGCCGGGCAGGGCGGTGCTGTCCATCGGAGACCGCGTCGGCAGCTACTACGCCGGTTTCCCCGGATTCATCGACGAGGTTCGCATTTGTGACGGCGCGCTTGAGTTCCGGTCCGTGGCGGTGGAATGGCGCACGGAGCGCAGGACGTGGCTACGGATGGAGCGCGCGCAACCGGTCCCCGTCGCCGTCCGCAACTTGAGCAAGGCCGCCGCAGGCAACCTGACGCTTCGCATTTCCGTCGACGGCCTCGGAGAAAAAGTTTTTTCCGTGCCCGCGCTCGCCGCCGGCGCGACACATGAGGTGGCGTATCCGTTCGACACGTCGATGCGGCCGGACACGTATCGGCTCAAGGCCCGGGTCGAGATGCCGGGCAAACCGGAGTTTGTCAGCGAGGAGAGCACCGAACTCGTGCTCGCGCCGCGTCCGTTGCCGGACCGGATGCCCGTGGTGATGTGGGGGCTGGGCGTGGAAAGCGTGAGGAAGGAGATGGAGCGGTTGAAAGACCTCGGCTTCACGCACTGCCTTGGCGGCGGCGCGGACTACGGAGCGATCTGGGACGCAAAGAAGCCCATCGCCCCGGACAATGCCCAGCGCGTTGCCGACACCAAGGAGATGCTCGACTTCGCGCTGGCGAACGATTTCGGGATCGCGTTTGCACTCTCGCCAGGCCACTGGCTCAAGGAGCGGAAGGAGCTTCAGCGCGTGGACCGCAGCGGCAATCCCTACGGCACACGTCCCGACGTGAACGCCGCGCTGCCGGGCCTGGCGGAGTTCTGCTTCAACGTCGGCGCGAGCGTGGCCCGGACTTACGACAAATTCCCCGCATGGCAGGCGACGTTGATCAACACCGAGGTCCGCGATTCCGCGCAGGTGAGCTTCTCAGCCTTCGACCGCGAGGCGTATCGGAAATTCTCCGGCGCAGACATTCCTGCGGAGGTGACAGCCAAGAGCGGCGTCGAGTGGGGCAAGTTGAAGGGCTTCCCCGCCGACCGCATGATTCCCGATGATCATCCGCTGCTGAAATTCTACCGCTGGTATTGGACCGTCGGAGACGGCTGGAACGCCCTGCATACCGCCGTGCATCGCGGTGTCCACTCGACGGGCCGCAACGATGTGTGGACCTGGTTTGACCCGGCCATCCGGGTGCCGGGCATCGCCGGCAGCGGGGGCGACGTGGATGTGCTCGGCCAGTGGACTTACACGAATCCGGATCCGTTGCGCATCGGCTACTTTACCGACGAGCTTCTGGCGATGGCGGGCAGCGCACCGCAACGCCAGCGGGCGATGATGATGACGCAGCTCTTCTGGTATCGCTCTCAATCCGCCCCGAAGAAGGCCGGCACAAATCATGTCACTTCGCCGTTCGACGACCATGACTCCGACGCGGCTTACATCACGATTTCGCCCGTGCATCTTCGCGAATCGTTCTGGACGAAGCTCGCGCGGCCGGTGGACGGCATCATGTATCACGGCTGGCAGGCGCTCGTGCCGACGGACAGCGTGGGTGGCTATCGCTACACGCATCCGGACACGAAGGAGGAATTCCGACGCCTCCACCGGGGCGTGATCGAGCCGCTGGGCTCCACGCTGCGCCAGCTCGGCGAACGTCGGAGCGACGTGGCGTATCTGGACAGCTTCACGGCGCAGATGTTCGCGCGGCGCGGAAGCTACGGGTATTCCGGAGACGAGACGTATCTCACGCTGCTCCACGCGCAGTTGCAGCCGGAGGTTTTGTTTGAGGAAGCCCTGCTCAAGCGCGGCCTGGCCGGTTACCGCGTGCTCGTGCTTGCCGATTGCGATGTGCTGCACGCCGGGGTGGTGAAGCGTGTCCGTGAGTTTCAGCAACGCGGCGGCGTCATCATCGGCGACGAGAACCTCGCACCCGCCATCCATCCGGACATTCTCATCCCGAAGGTCATCCGCACCAAGAAGGGCGACATCGACAAGGCGGCGTTTCTCGCCAATGCCGCCAGGCTCCGCTCGGCACTCGGTGCGAAATATGCGCGCGCCCTCGACAGCACGAATCCCGAAATCGTCGCACGCCTCCGCACCGCCGGCGCGAGTGACTACGTCTTCGTCGTGAATGACCATCGCGAGTTCGGCACCTACGTCGGCCAGCACGGCCTGGTGATGGACAACGGCCTTCCGAGCAACGGCGAGGTTTCACTCAGCGGAAAGAAGGGTCGCGTTTACGATCTGGTCGCGTCACGCGAAGTAAGGGCGGAAACCCGCGCCGGCCGGTTGAGCTGGCCGGTGAATCTGGGCCCGGGCGACGGCGGCGTCTTTCTTGTCACGCCGGTGGCGATCAACTCCGTGACGGTGACCTCAGACACGACCGCCCGTCGGCGAGTCCCGTTGAAGGTGGCGGTGAAGATCCTTGGTGCGTCGCTGGCTGTCGTGCCCGCCGTCGTTCCGGTCCGCGTGGATGTCGTGGACCCCGCTGGACGCACGGCCGAATTCAGCGGCCATTACGGTGCGCGCGACGGCCAGCTGGAACTGCAGCTGGACTTCGCCGTGAACGATCCGCCTGGAGTGTGGGAAATCCGCGCGAAGGAGCTGGCATCGGGCCTGACGACGCGACATTTTGTGCGCCTGTCACGCGAGTGAGAGTGCTGGTTCAAGCTGTTTCGCCCAGGCCGTTCCAGCGCTTTCATGTCAGGCCAAAGTTAACTGGAAGTGCACTGAACCAGGCTGGACTTTGGGCGGGCTTCCCCGTTTTCTCTTCGCACTAATCCATGCAGCCCTGGCCTCAAAATTACGATCCGCTCGGGAGTCCGCTGCTGTCCACCCTCGTTGCCGCGCTGCCCGTCGTCGTCCTGCTCGGAGCCATCGCGTGGCTGGAAATCAGGATTCACCTCGCGGCGCTGCTCGGCCTTTGGGTCGCGCTGGCGGTGGCGCTGTTCGCGTTTCACATGCCGGTGGACGCCGCGCTGGCCACGGCCGGCTACGGCGCTGCCTACGGGCTGTTCCCCATCGGGTGGATCATCCTGAACCTGATCTTCCTCTACCAGCTCACGGTGGACAAGGGGCTCTTCGCCGTGCTGCGCGGCAGCCTCGCCGACCTCGCGCCGGACCCGCGTGTGCAGCTTGTGCTCATCGCGTTCAGCTTCGGCGCGTTCTTCGAGGGCGCGGCGGGGTTCGGCACGCCGGTGGCGGTGACGGCGGCGATCCTGATGCAGCTCGGTTTCAAGCCGCTCCAGGCAGCGGGGCTCTCGCTCATCGCGAACACCGCGCCCGTGGCCTACGGCGCGCTGGGCACGCCCATCATCGCGCTCGCAGGCGTGACGGGCCTCGACCTGCACGTGCTCTCCGCGATGGTGGGGCGGCAGCTGCCGCTCTTCTCGCTCCTGGTGCCGTTCTGGGTGGTGTGGGCCTATGCCGGCTGGCGCGGGATGCTGGGCGTGTGGCCCGCGTGCCTGACGGCGGGCCTGAGCTTCGCCGTGCCGCAGTTCCTCGTCTCGAACTTCCACGGCCCGTGGCTGGTGGACATCGTGGCGGCGGTTTGTTCGCTGCTCGCGGTCATCGCCTTGCTGAAAGTCTGGCAGCCCAGCGACAGTTGGAAGCCTGAGACTGTTTCGAGTTCAGGGTTTGGAGTTTCGGGTTCAGGTGCCAGCGCACCGGCGCACGAAGCGCCTCCAACTCAAAACTCCAAACCCGAAACCCGAAACCGAGAATTGGTCCGCCGTGCATGGGCGCCGTGGATTTTGCTCAGCGCCCTCGTGTTTGTCTGGGGCGTGCCGCAGGTGAGGCAGCGGCTCGACGCGCTGGCTTCCCCGAAATGGGAAATTCCCCGGCTGCACCAGGCCACCGTCCGCACCTTTCCCGTCGTGGCCAAACCCACCCGGGACAAGCCCACCAGGCCGGAGGAGGCCGTCTTCAAGCTCAACTGGCTCTCCGCCACCGGCACCGGGATCCTCATGGCGGCCATCCTCGCCGGGCTTCACATGGGCTTCTCGTTCGCGGAGCTTGCCCGCGTTTACCGCCGCACGTTGTGGACCGTGCGCTTCTCCCTCATCACCATCGCCGCCATGCTCGCGCTCGGCTACGTGACGAAATATTCCGGCACCGACGCCACGCTGGGGCTGGCGCTGGCGAAGACCGGCGCGCTGTATCCGTTCTTCGGCACGCTGCTGGGCTGGCTGGGAGTGGCGCTCACGGGCAGCGACACCGCGAGCAATGTCCTCTTCGGCAGCCTGCAACGCATCACCGCGGAGCAGACCGGCCTGCCGCCCGTGCTCATGTGCGCGGCCAACAGCTCCGGCGGCGTGATGGGCAAGATGGTGGACGCGCAGAGCATCGTCGTGGCGAGCACCGCGACCGGCTGGTATGGGCACGAGGGCAGCATCCTGCGTTACGTGTTCTTCCACAGCCTCGCGCTGGCGGCGCTGGTGGGCCTCTTCGTGAGCTTGCAGGCATACGTTCCGCCGTTCACCGGGATGGTGGTGAAGTGATCCGGGCTGAAGTCAACGACGGCTTGAATCTGCAACAGCGACATTTCATCATCCGGCCCATGCTCATAAACCAACTCGCCTTGCGCGTCCGCCTTGCTCTGTTGCTCAGTGCCACCCTGCCGGGCCTGTCGGCTTCCGCTGCGGACACCCACATCGGCGTGGGAGCAAAGCCCGTCGCCGGGGCGGAGGTCATCATCGATGGCTCGCGGGAGATGCTGGATGCGAAGTGGACTTACTGGCAGGGGCCGCGTTTCGCGTCCTCGCTGCCGATCAAATGGAAGATCGTGGAAGACCCTGTGGACAAGGGCACCGTTGTGATGAGCGACGACCGCGCGGCCGACGGCGGCAAATACGGCACGGCGGACATCGTGACGAAGAAGCCCTACCGCGACTTCCGGCTGCACATCGAGTTCTGCGTGATGAAGGAAGGCGGCAACAGCGGCGTGTATCTCCAGAACCGCTACGAGATCCAGGTATTGGAGGGCGACCGGACCAAGCACGGCATGGGGGCGGTGATCAATGAAACCGAGTCGCCCTATCACTGCTTCGCCGGAATTGGAAAATGGAACAGCTACGACCTCGTGTTCCGTGCGGCGCGGTTCAAGGACGGCCAGCGCGTGGAGAAGGCGATGGTCTCGATGTATTTCAACGGCGAGAAGGTCCACAGGAACGTCGGAATCAGCCAGGTCTGGGGCGGCCCCAACTCCGGGGTGGACGGCGGCAATGACAAGGGGCGCGGCATCACGGACACGCCGCAGGGCCTCAAGCTCCAGTGCGAAGGCCACGACGTGCGCTATCGCAACACGTGGATCAAGGAGTTGGAGATCAAGGACGCAAACACGGATTTCTGAGCTTTGGAGTGCGGCGGCAGGGCTGTTCGGTGTCCACCCTTCAGGGTGTCCGTGGACGCCGACACGCTAAAGCGTGGACCCCAAACCCAAAGAGCTGTCGCCGCAGCGCTCCGGCGCGACACTGCGGCTCAGTTGTGACGTGGCCGCCCGACCCGTTGAGCCGGGCCCCGCTTTAATCCGGGCAATTCCACGTCTTTTGCCGCTGGCACTGTAGCTGCGAGGCAGATGGGCATGAACTTGGAACGATTTACCACGAAGGCACAGCAGGCCCTGGAGGCCGCCCAGCGTCTCGCGCACGGCTACAGCCATCAGGAACTCGACGGTGAGCACCTGCTCCTCGCGCTCATCGATCAGCCCGAAAGCCTCGTGCCGCTCGTGCTTCAGAAGCTCGGTATCGCGCTCCCCGCCCTGAAGGCGGACTTGGACAAGGAACTGGCGCGCCGGCACAAGGTGCAGGGCACCAGCTCCAGCGATGTTTACCTCGGACAGAATCTCAAAAAATCCTTCGACGCCGCCGAGGCGGAGGCCGGCAAGCTCAAGGACGAGTTCTTCTCGACCGAACATCTGTTGCTCGGCCTGCTCGCGGAGGGCGGCGAATCGCTCAAGAAATTGTTCAAGGCGCACAAGCTCACGCGCGACGCCGTGCTCAAGGCGCTCGTTGATCTGCGCGGCAACCAGCGTGTGACCGACCAGAACCCCGAGGACAAATTCCAGACGCTGGAGAAATACGGCAAGGATCTCACCGCGCTCGCGCGGCAGGGAAAGATTGACCCGGTCATCGGTCGCGACGACGAAATCCGCCGCGTCATGCAGGTGCTCACGCGCCGCACGAAGAACAACCCCGTGCTCATCGGCGAGCCGGGCGTGGGCAAGACGGCCATCGTGGAGGGCCTCGCCAAGCGCATCGTGGACGGCGACGTCCCGGAGTCGCTCAAGAACAAGCGCGTCGTGGCGATGGACCTCTCGGCGATGGTGGCGGGCGCGAAGTTCCGCGGTGAGTTCGAGGAGCGGCTCAAGGCGTTCCTCAAGGAAGTCACCGCCGCCGAGGGCCGCATCATCCTCTTCATAGACGAGCTGCATACCATCGTCGGCGCAGGCAAGGCCGAGGGTTCCGCCGACGCCGCGAACATGCTCAAGCCCCAGCTCGCGCGCGGCGAACTGCGCTGCGTCGGCGCGACCACGCTTGACGAGTATCGCAAGCACATCGAGAAGGACCCGGCGCTGGAGCGGCGTTTCCAGCCGGTCTATGTCGCCGAGCCGAGCGTGGAGAACACCATCGCGATTTTGCGCGGGTTGAAGGAGCGCTACGAAGTTCACCACGGCGTGCGCATCCAGGACACGGCACTCGTGGCGGCGGCAACGCTTTCGCATCGTTACATCGCGGACCGCTTCCTGCCGGACAAGGCGGTGGACCTCGTAGATGAGTCGGCGTCGCGGCTCAAGATGGAGCTGGATTCCAAGCCCACGGACATTGACAAGCTCGACCGCGCGATTCTCCAACTCGAAATCGAGCGCACGTCCCTCGCGAAGGAGAAGGACGACGCCAGCAAGGAGCGGCTCAAGAAACTTGAGGTCGAGCTCGCGAACCTGAAGGAGCGCTCCGGCGCGCTCACCGCGCAGTGGCAGAACGAGAAGGCCGCCACCAACGCCGTGAGCGTGATCCAGTCGCAGATTGACGCCGCGAAGACGGAGCTGGAGCAGGCGCAGCGCAAGGGCAACTTGCAGAAGTCGGCGGAAATCCAATACGGCAAGCTGCCGGAGCTGGAGAAGAAGCTCGTGTCCGTGGCGAAGCAGTCCGCCGACTCGACTCGCAACCCGCTGCTCCGTCAGGAAGTCACGGAGGAAGACATCGCGAAGGTCGTCGCGTCGTGGACCGGCATCCCCGTCACCAAAATGCTCGAAGGTGAGCGGCAGAAGCTCGTGAAGATGGAAGAGCGCCTCGCCGCGCGGGTGGTCGGGCAGCGGCAGGCCGTCGTCGCGGTGAGCAATGCCGTGCGCCGTGCGCGCAGCGGCCTCGGCGACCCGAACCGGCCCGTCGGTTCGTTCATCTTCCTCGGCCCGACGGGCGTGGGCAAAACCGAGCTGGCCCGTGCGCTCGCGGATTTTCTCTTCGATGACGAGCAGGCGATGGTTCGCATCGACATGTCGGAATACATGGAGAAGCACACCGTGGCACGGCTCGTCGGCGCGCCGCCCGGCTACGTGGGCTACGAGGAAGGCGGGCAACTCAGCGAGGCCGTTCGCCGTCGGCCCTACTCGGTCGTGCTGTTCGATGAAATCGAGAAGGCCCACCACGACGTGTTCAACGTCCTGCTGCAAGTCCTCGACGACGGCCGGCTCACCGACGGCCAGGGCCGCACCGTGGACTTCAAGAACACGGTCATCATCATGACGAGCAACATCGGCTCGCCGATCATCCAGGAGTATTTCCTCGATGGAAAGACGAGCACCGGTGCGCGCTCGGCGATGGAGGACAAGGTAATGGCGGAACTGAAGCGCCACTTTCGTCCTGAGTTCCTCAACCGCGTGGACAGCACCATCATCTTCCACAGCCTCGACGAGGAGGAGCTGGCGAAGGTCGTGGAAATCCAGCTCACGCGGCTGGAGAAGCGCCTCGCGCAGCAGCACCTCACGCTCGACGTGGACAAGTCTGCACGGAAGCTCATCGCGAAGGAGGGCTACGATCCGCAGTTCGGCGCGCGTCCGCTCAAGCGCGCCGTGCAGGACCTGTTGCTCGACCCGCTCGCCACGAAGCTGCTCGAAGGCGAGTTCAAGCCGGGCGACACCATCAAAGTCAGCGCAGACAGCGGAGGAATGGTGTTCAAGGCAAAGTAAGGATCGCGTCTGGCAGAACAGCGTGCCGGTGGCGTGAATTGTTCCGGGTTTGCCTCCTCCCATGCCGAAGTGTTTTGCCGTCGGCGGACGAGCTGGCGCATCACTCCTGCGTTGCCCAAGTCAGCCGGCGCTGCTTTGCTGGGTTCAATGAATCTCCGGTTCCTCGTCACCGTTTTCGCGGCGGTCTGCCTTGTCGTGAATCCGACTCAAGCTGCCGACCAACCCCAGTGGGGCGCGGCCTGGTCGCGCAACATGGTGTCGGCGGAACACGGGTTGCCGGAGAGCTTTGATCCCGCCACGGGAAGGAACATCAAGTGGACTGCAAAGATCGGCACGGAGACGCATTCGACGCCGGTGGTTGCCGGCGGGCGCGTTTACATCGGCACGAACAACGGCGAGCCGCGGGACCCGAAGCATGAGGGGGATCGGGGCGTGCTGATGTGTTTCGACGAACGTGATGGGAAATTCCTCTGGCAGCTTGTGGTGCCGAAGCGCAGCGAGGATCCGTATTTCGACTGGCCGAAAACCGGCATCGCCTCACCCGCGACCGTGGAAGGAGACCGCGTTTATGTGGTGAACAACCGCGGCGAGGTCATCTGCCTCGACGCGCACGGCATGAGCAACGGCAACGACGGGCCGTTTCGCGACGAGGGCGCGCACATGACGTCACCGGATGGCTCCGGTCCGCCGCGAAAACCGCAGGCCGGTCTGGACATCCAGCCGGAGACGCTCCGTCCGCCCGCAGATGGCAAGGTTCTCACGCCGGGTCCGCTCGATGCGGATGTGATCTGGATTTTCGATCTCGTGAGCGGAGCCGGCATCTGGCCGCACGACGGCGCCCACAGCTCGGTCCTCGTCCATGGCGACTTTCTTTATCTCAACACCGGCACCGGCGTGGACAACACCCATAAACGCATCCGTGCGACGAACGCGCCGAGCCTCGTGGTGCTCGACAAGCTGACCGGACGCCTGCTGGCGCGTGATGACGAGCACATCGCGCCGGCCATATTTCACGCCGCCTGGTCCGCGCCGTCGCTCGGGGTGGTGAACGGGCGGACGATGATTTTCCATGCCGGTGCAAACGGGGTGCTTTACGCGTTTGAACCGCTCGCAAGCAGGCCGCCCCCGGGCGTGGTGATGAAACTGGAGAAGATTTTCCAGTTCGACACGGACCCAAGGGCACCGAAGGAAAACGTCCACTCGTTCAACCAGAACAAGCTGGAGGGGCCGAGCATCATGCACGGAATGCCGGTGTTTCTGGACAGGCGCATCTTCCTTGCGGGCGGCGGCGACCTTTGGTGGGGCAAAAACGAGGCGTGGCTGAAGTGTGTGGATGCAACAGGGGCCGGCGACATCACCGGCAAGGCGGAGGTGTGGTCGTATCCGATGACCCCGCACACCATGTCCACCCCCGCCGTCAGCGACGGGCTGGTCTATGTTTCCGACACGGGACGCAACGTCCACTGCGTCGATGCCCGCACGGGCAGTGCCCTCTGGACGCATGAGTGCCGCGGACTCTTCTGGGCCTCGCCAATGGTCGCCGATGGCAAGGTGTTCATCGGTTCACGGCGCGGGGATTTCTGGGTGTTCGCCGCAGGCCGCGAAAAGAAAATCCTCGGCAGCCTCGAACTTGGCTCGCCGGTCACCGCGACCGCGGTCGCGGCGAACGGAGTCCTTTACGTGGCGACGATGAAGCAGCTGTTCGCCATCGCAGCGGGGAAGTAGCGGCAACCCCTTCTGCTCTTGAAGAGGAGGCGCAGCGCTCAACCTTGCGGGATGAGCCAAGCACCTTGACCTTCACCACCGGGGGGCACGGTCTGCCCGGATCTTCCCGGCGGCGGGGAAGTTTCCCGTTGACGCATGGGTGGTGGGGCGGTTTTATTCGCCGCGTTGCCGTTGCCGGATTCACCTGTGGACAGGTCTGTTGTGCCTCTTCATCCGGGGGAAGCCCTTCGCAGGAATTGTGTGGGAAGTTGCGGCTGGGCGCGGACGTGGCCACCGGTTCCAATAATCGTTCATCGGCATTTACCGTGAGCAAAAAGATCAACGTCGCCATCGTCGGGCTGGGTTTCGGGGCGGAATTCATCCCCCTCTGGCAGAAGCATCCCCACACCACCTGCCACGCCATCTGCCAGCGCAACCAGAAGAAGCTGGATGACGTGGGTGATTACTTCGGCGTCGAGAAGCGCTATCAGGACTTCGCCGCGCTGCTCAAGGACCCCGCCGTGGACGTCGTCCACATCAACTCTCCGATTCCCGACCACGCGTGGATGTCCATCGCCGCGCTCAAGGCCGGCAAGCACGTCGCCTGCACCGTGCCGATGGCCACGAACATCGCCGACTGCAGGAAGATCGTGGACCTCGTCAGGCAGACCGGCCTCAAATACATGATGATGGAGACCGTCGTGTATGCCCGCGAGTATCTCTTCATGAAGGAGCTGCTCGACGACGGGAAGCTCGGCAAACTCCAGTTCGTGCAGGCTTCGCACCAGCAGGACATGGACGGCTGGCCCAACTACTGGCCCGGCCTGCCGCCGATGTGGTATGCCACCCACTGCGTCGGCCCGGTCGCGGGACTCATTGGCAAGCCGGCGGAATACGTAAGCTGCTTCGGCTCCGGCACCGTGCGGAAGGAACTTCAGAAATGCTACGGCTCGCCCTTCGCCGTCGAGACCGCGCACATCAAGTTCGCCGGCACCGATGTCAACGCCCGCATCATCCGCTCGCTCTTCGACACCGCGCGCCAGTATCGCGAGAGCATTGATGTCTATGGCGACAAGGCTTCGGTGGAATGGCCGCTCGTCGAGCACGATCCCTTGATCCTGCACACCGCCAAGAAGCCCGAGCCGAAGATTCCCAAGCCGGTGAAGTGCCCTGACTTCGCGAAGCGTCTGCCCAAGGGCATCGCCAAATACACGACGCAGGGCGTTTACGATTCCAGCAAGAAGACGCACCTGAGCTTCACGCAAGGCAGCGGCCACGGTGGCAGCCACCCGCATCTCGCGCACGAGTTTGCGATGGCGCTCGTCGAGAAGCGCGACCCCTTCCCGAACGCGAAGCAGTCCGCCAACTGGACCTGCGTGGGCCTCTGCGCCCACGAGTCCGCGCTGAAGGGCGGCGCGATTGTGAAACTCCCGGCGTTCACCCTGTAGCCAGTTGTCCGAAACGAAACCCCAAGCCAGCAAAACTATGACCGAAGACCAAACGATCTCAAACGAGGCCATCGCGCCCAATGCCAAACGCCTGCTGTTCGCCGGCTTCATGGCAATCCTCGCGGCCGGCGTCGGCTTTGCCATTCGCGGCGGCATCTTTGACAACTGGGGCAAGGAGTTTGGCTTCACCGGCGCACAACTCGGTTCCATTGGCGGGGCGGGGCTTTCCGGCTTCTGCTTCGGCATCATCATTGGCGGCGTCATCTGCGACAAGATTGGCTATGGCAAGCTGGTCATCACCGCATTCCTGCTGCACATCCTCTCGGCCGTCGTCACGTTCGCCGCTGTGCCGGGCGACGGCGGTGAAGCGGCCAAGTCCCTGGCCTACAACTGCCTCTTTGGCGGCATGTTCATTTTCGCCTTTGCCAACGGCACGCTTGAAGCCGTCGCGAATCCCCTGGTCGCCACGCTCTTCCCGCACAACCGCACGCACTACCTGAACATCCTGCACGCCTCCTGGCCGGCGGGCATGATCATCGGTGTGGCGCTGGGCTGGGTGCTGGACGACAAGATGGAAGTGTCCTGGAAGATTCAGCTCGCGCTCTACCTGATCCCCACCGCCATCTACGGCATCATGTTTATGGGCCAGTCCTTCCCGAAGTCCGAGGCGTCCGAGAAGGGCGCGAGCCTCGGCGAGATGTTCAAGGATGTCGGCATTCTGGGGGCGATCGTGGTCGCCCCGCTCCTGCTGCTCTTCTGCGGCAGCTTCCTGCCGCTGTTCGGCATCTCCGGCGAGGTTGCGGAGAAGATCGGCTACGTCGTGGGCGGGCTTACCGTGGTCGCCGTGGGGATTCTCACCAAAGGCTCCATCGGCTCTTTCCTGCTCTTCACGTTGTTCATCACGCACGCCCTCATCGGCTCCGTCGAGCTGGGCACGGACCAGTGGATTCAATTCATCACGGGCAACCTCTTCACCTCCGAGCAGGGCAAGTATCTCTTCCTCTGGACCTCGGCCATCATGTTCGGCCTGCGCTTCTGCGCGAACTGGATTGAGCAAACCCTCAAGTTCACGCCGATCATGCTGCTGTTCGCCTGCTCGGTGCTCGCCTTCATCGGCCTGCAACTCGCCAGCACGATGACCAGCATCGAAATGGCCTTCGTCGCGCTCGGCATTTACGCCATCGGCAAAACCTTCTTCTGGCCCACGATGCTGGCCGTCGCCTCCGACCGCTTCCCGCAGACTGGCGCTGTGGCGATTTCCATCATGGGCGGCATCGGCATGCTCTCGGTCGGAACCATCGGTGGTCCCGGCCTCGGCTACCTAAAAGACCGCTTTGCGGGTGAGTCGCTTAAGGAGAAAGACGCAGCTCTGTTCGCCGAATACAAAGCCGAAAAGCCGAGCACCTTCCTCAGCATCAAGTCCATGGAAGCGTTCGGTTTGGACGGCAAGAAGCTGGGTGAAGCCAAGGACGCCAAAGAGAAGACCGAGAAACAAAAGACGGTCGTCGCGGCGGACCAACTTGGAGATCGCAAGACCTTGAAATTGGACTCCTACATCCCGGCGACCATGGCCTTGCTATATCTGGCAATCTTCCTCTACTTCAAATCCATCGGCGGCTATAAGGCTGTGCACCTCGAAGGCACCAGCGGCGAGGGCCACGCGCCCAAGGCCTGAGCCCGCCAGTTTTTCCTTCAAGGGCGGCCTCGCACGAGGCCGCCCTTTTTGTTTCACCACACCTCCACCGGCCCCTTGGGCACGGGGAGGCTCTGCCGCCGGGCCGACGCCGGATCCTGCATGAAGCTCGCCACCATCGGCGGCGGGGCGAAACGCGGGAGCAGGTGCCCGTCGCCGTCGCAGAATTGCTGCCGCCAGCGCAGGTAGCGCTCCAGCACGTCGTGAAACTCCGCACGGCTGCCGATGCCCACGACCTTCTTGTTGAACTCGTTCACCGGCCCGAAGCGCTTGGAATACCACGGTGCGACCTTGCGGAACATCCGGCAGCCGTGCTCCTCGCCGAACACCTCCACCATCAGGTCCAGATGCCGGCACAGCACGCGCACCCGCTCCTCGAACCTCGGCTCCGGCAGCAGCTCGCCCGTCGCCATCAGGTGCCGGGTCTGCTGGAAAATCCACGGGTTGTAAAACGCCCCGCGCCCCACGCTCACGCCCGCGCAGCCGGTGTCGTCGAACATCTTCTTCGCCGCCTCGGGCGTGGTCACGTCGCCGTTGCCGATGATGGGGATGTGCTTCACCGCCTCGACAACCTTGCGGATGCCCGCGAGGTTCACCGTCCCGCCGAAACCCTGCTCCCGCGTCCGACCGTGGATGAAGATCGCGGCCACACCGGCGTCCTCCAGCGCCCGCGCCAGGTCCGGCGCGGTGATGTTTTCGTCGTCCCAGCCCAGGCGCATCTTCGCGGTCACGGGAACCTTCACGGCGTTGACCATGCCGCTGACCAGCGCGGAGGTCTTCGCGTGCTCGGTCATCATCGCGGAGCCGCCGCCCACGCGGCAGACCTTGCGCACGGGGCAGCCCATGTTGATGTCCACGCTGGCGATGCCGCGCCGCTCCAGGTCCGCCGCCGCGTCGCGCATCTCCTCCGGCACGGAGCCGAAGAGCTGCACGGCCAGAGGTCGGTCGTGTTCGTTGGTTTCGATGAGTTTCAGCGCCTTCTTGTTCCGCTCGATCAACGAGCGGGCGTTGACGAGATCCGTCGTGCACAAGTCCACGCCGCCGATCTCGCGGATGACGAGCCGGAAGGGCAGGTTCGTGTAGCCCGCCAGCGGCGAGAGGAACAGGTTGGACTTCAGTTCAAGTGGCCCGATCCGGAACATGGCGGGAGGATTGTGCGGGGAAGCGGACGAGGCAAGCGCTTGAGCAGGTTTTCTTTCAACGCAAAGGCGCAGCGCGGCGGAGCCGCAACCAAAGTGGCCGGATGACTTGCTTTAACGCGAAGGGCGCAGAGACCGCAGAGAGGCGCGGAGACGGATGTTTTCCTTCGGCCTCTGCGCAATCTTTGCGTCCTCTGCGTCCTCTGCGTTGAAAAGAATCTTCTCAGCCAGTGACGAAGTCGGGAGA
>Ga0172379_10005243_pt1 | contig 18284 bp, 14 predicted proteins | sample GrowelOW334metaG_FD_119756 | JGI IMG/M metagenome (GOLD analysis project Ga0172379, IMG submission 119756) | Groundwater microbial communities from an aquifer near a municipal landfill in Southern Ontario, Canada - Groundwater well OW334 metaG | ecosystem: Environmental > Aquatic > Deep...
AATTTTCTTTTTAAATACGTTGTAGTCATTTAGTTCTATTTTATCGAGTAAACGATAGTATATCGCATCCATTACTTCAGCGGAGGTAATTGTTATTCTTTCGTCAGGTCTCAGGAATGTCCGTGCTTTGTGATAGTACTCTCTGGCTCTCTGAGTCTGGAATCTCATCAACTCGACAAATTTGTCATTATAAACTTCATTAATTAAATCGGTTGTTGTATATCCGAATTTATCCAGTTCTTCTTCAGGAAGATAAATATATCCTCTGTCTTTATCAGCTTTAATATCTCTTAAAATATTTGTGAGTTGCAGGGCGTAACCGAGATTAATTGCATAATTTTGCGTTTCTTCGTATTTATAACCGAAAACTTCTATGCTTATTAAGCCGACAACACTGGCGACACTATAACAATATGTTTTCAATTCTTCAAAAGTCCGGTATCTGAATTGCTGCAAATCTCTTCTGCAACCGTCAATCAGTGTAAGAAAATATTGCTTCGGTATTCCAAACCGATGGATGATAGCTACAAGCGGTGTAATCAAATGGCTTTTCGGTTGACCCTGATAAATTTCTTCAATTTGAGATTCCCACCAATTAAGTCTGTCTTTTTTTCTTTGGAGACTGGTAAGATTCAGGGCGGGAGTGCCGTCAACAATATCGTCTATGTAACTGCAAAACGCATAAATTGAGGATATTGCGTCTCTTTCCTCACGCGGCAATAATGAAAAAGAAAAATAAAAGTTAGACCTCTCGAACTGTGGAGGGGCAACTTTTTCAAATCCGGCAAGTTCAATATGTGTAAGCACACTCACTTTATTTTAATGTAAAAAGGTAAATTAAAAAGAACTCCGGCTACATCTATTTTATTTAATTTCGGACGGTTATAAATTACACTACTCTTCATTTTCATTAGTTTTTTTATTAACTTACATCCGCTCAGAAGAGTCGCCTTTATTTCGTACCGAAGACGAAAATTATCAAGATTAATTATCAAATTCTTCCCGTATCTGAAATAACCGGAAGTTACATTATACAATTCACTAAGGCAGTTGTCTAATATAAGGGATTTTTTTTCATTTAGCAAATTTTCTATTGAAAGTCCATGTTTGTCCAAAATTTCCTGCGGGATAAAGCAACGCCCATTTTTTAAATCAATGGATAAATCCTGCCAAAAATTCAACAGTTGCAGACCTGTGCAAATTGCATCTGAATATTTAGAACTTGTATCATTATATAAACCGAAAACGCGGAGAACAAGCTCACCTACAGGGTTTGCGGAAAGAGAGCAATATTTCTCAAGGTCTTTTAGAGTTTGTGGTTGCTTGAATAAAATATCCTGTTTAAACGCTTCCAGCAATTTTTGAAAAGGGAGTTTAGGTAATTTATAATTAATAATTGAATCGTGAAGGGCTATAAAAATGGGGTTGCCTGAATGTTTCTTAAAAAACTCATCCTGAAACAAAAAGCTGTTAAATTCAGCAAGTGCTGAAAGTCTTGCTTCTGAATTAATGTCTGAATATTCATCTGCGAAATCATCGGCACACCTTGCAAATGCATAAATTGCGGATATACAGTTTCGATGGCGTTTTGGTATAAGAACAGAAGCAACCGGAAAATTTTCGTAATGGTCAGTAGCTAATTTCCGGCAAAAGCCATAAGCACTTTCAACACTGTCAACCCCGAAAACTCCGCCGTTCAGGGTTGCAAGTTCAAAGATGTTCTGCTGAGTATAGCTAACTACTACCAAAAATTAACCTATAATAAGTTCGCCGATAAAATATTCAAAAGGCTTGAGATTGAAAATCAATTCATCGTTTACTATATTGAAAAACTTACCTGAAAAATAATCATTTATTCTTTTTGATTTTTTCGGTAACTTGACTTCAAAATACAACTCTTTTTCATTTTGCATATTGCCTAAAAATATCAGTAATTTCCCCGATTCATCAAATTTTCTGGCAAAGCTGATAATTTTTGTATTTGAATTTTTCAAGGGGATAATAGAGTCCGGATTGAAGTTATTACTGATTTTAATAAATCTTTTTCTTGAAACGGAAATTCTTCTGAACTCATCGAACCAGTCTTCATAATTATCCCAACAAAGAGCAGATTCTGAAAACAATGGCAATTTATCGGGTGGAAATTTTTCTGTTTCTTCGTTAGTGAAGCCCAGACCTGTATTTACAGGAACTGTTTCAGCCAGTTCGAATCCTGCATGTATAAAGGGAATACCGGGTATAAGATTGAGATATGCCCAAACAAATTTAGATAATTCAACCCCACCTTCCCTTGCCGCTGTTCTGTGAGTATTGTGATTCTCGGTAGTACAGAAAAAGGGCATCGGTATTATTTTTTGAGAAAGCATATTTATAAATTCAGTAACTTTTTCAGGCTTATATCCGTCGAACGGCAGATAGCCTACAGTTGCGTTATAGCCTTCCTTTGCTGATTCTTCTGTAATCAGAAAGTTCTCTTCCCAGAAAGCAAAATCAGGATAATTTTTTCTTGCTCTTTCAACGATTTCCAATCTGAGCTTACAAGGTAATGCATGCCCCATATCTATCATTACACCGTCAATTCCGAAATTATTCTGATAATACGGAATAATATTGCAGATGTTTTCCCATAAGTCATTGACTTGATTGGCTTCAACGGCAAGTTTGGTGTCGTACATTCTGACTGTATTGTAAGCGATATAATTAAAATCCGGATGTTCAAACAGTTTCAGATAAGTAACATCGCTCCAGACAGGCTGTATATCGTCGGGTGGCCAGTCTGCAAAAGCTCCCGGTATTTTGCACTGCTCTTCACGGTTTATGATTCCCATAATTTTATCGTTAGTAACTGTTATAAGTTTTGGGGAAACTGTAAAGAAAGATTTGTATAATTCAGAAGGTGCCGGCAGTGCTTCAAAATTATTTTTATAAATTCTATCCTTAATTAATTTTATTTCGGATTCCGAAAAAACCGGTGGTCCGTATTTAGATGTATCTCCGGAACCTTGCGGTCTGTTTCCTATATCATCTTTTATCCAGTAAAACCATTCGGGATGTTTTATAGCAAGCTCGCAGTCAATACTTGCAGTGCGGAAGACAAATTCTGTTACGACTTTTATTCCTAATAAATGTGTCGCTTGAACGAAAGCCTTGAATTCTGCTTCTTCTCCGAGTTCCAAAACCGGTTCGGAAAGATACTCATCAATTTTATATGGATTTTTGATTGCATAAGGTGAGCCGAGAGTTCCTTTTTTACCGTCAATTCCGATTGATGTTACAGGAAGCAGGTATATTGTATTGGCTCCGAGAGAATAAATGTAAGGCAGCAGAGCTATCGCTTTCAGGAAAGTTCCTGTTTCACGCAAATCGAAAATACCTAAGTTCGGATTTATCACTCCGTCGCCGTTATGGTCAAAAGCGGTTGCATAGCGAACGAACATATTATAAACTATTGCTTCTTTAGACCAGTCAGCACTATTGTTAAAAATAATTTGTGAAGAAGCGGCAATTTCTCTGATTTTTGAAATACGATTAATGAAAAATTCAAAAGGTTGAACAGAACTGATTTTATTAATATGTTTTACATCCGGTTCTTTCCAGACAGAAGGAATCAAATAAGTTGCCTCAAGATTATTTTTTGTGAATAACTCATGAAGTTTTTGTTCTATAGCAATTAATGCATCGTCCATATCAAAAAAAAATTGTAAAGAATCAATATCGCAAATATTCTTATGCTCTACAAAAATAGTAAATAGTTTAAAAGATTATTCAGATAATTTTTTAGAAATATCTATAACTTTTTGTTCGGACTTACTTAAATAATCTCTAAGATTTTTTGCTAAAAGCATACCTTCTTCATAGTGCATCAGAAGTTCATCTAAAGGAGCATTACCTGAATCTAAGAGTTCAACAATTTCCCTTAGCCTTGAGAATTGTTCTTCGAATGATTTTGATTTTTTTTCTTTCATAATTAATTATAGAAAATTGAACATAATCAGGACTTATTTTGTTTAACCGGTATAACTTTATTTATATAAGCCGAAGCGGTTTCGTTTTTTCTGACAATATCAACAACAAGGTAATTTCCTAGCGTTTCATTACTTTTAATAAAATGAGCTGCCGACTTAAGCATCGCAAAACCTTTATCAAAAGGTGACAAAGGATATAGTGATTTAAGGTGACTTTCAAGGAAGCTAAATCTGTCACGGACATTTGAATAATTTCTTTTAATCTGGCTTTCAATCTGGCTTTGCATATCATCAATCAATTGCTGGTGCATTTTGATTCTTTCGTCGAAACGCCGGAAAGCATAAGCATCGAGTATATAATTTATTGTGTCATTCAGTTCATCAATTGAGCCTTTAACTGATTTTAGCATATCGAAACGGATAGAATCAATTTCATCGTAGAAATTTTCACGGGTAACGGGGGTAACAAGCTCTGCGGCGGCTGTCGGTGTAGCGGCACGCAGGTCTGCAACGAAATCTGCAATAGTAAAATCCGTTTCGTGTCCGACGGCTGAGATAACCGGTAGATTACAATTAAAAATGGCATCGGCAACTGTTTCAGTATTGTAAGCCCACAAATCTTCGAGTGAGCCTCCTCCTCTTCCCACTATTAAAACTTCAGCCGGAGTGCTTTGTAACTCTATTATTGCTTTTGCAATATCCTCTGCCGCTCCGTCTCCCTGAACCAGAGTCGGACGGAAAAATATATTAGCAATCGGAAAGCGTCTTTCCATCGTTGTCAGAATATCGCGTACAGCGGCACCTGTAGGAGAAGTAGAAACTCCTATATTCAGTGGTAAATCAGGAATATCTTTTTTTCTGTCGGGAGCAAAATATCCCAGAGTTTCAAGTTTTAATTTTAATGCTTCGAAAGCTAAGAATAAATCTCCCTGACCTGCGGGACTTAGTGATTCACATTCTAACTGGTACTGACCTCTTGGAGGATAAACAGTAACAGAGCCACTTGCAATAACACGCATACCGTCTGATGGGGTGAAATTTAATTGCTTGGTACGCCACATTGTGCAGGAAATTTGAGCTTCATTATCTTTCAAAGTAAAGTATCGGTGACCGGAACTGTGAAGTTTAAAGTTTGAAATTTCACCCTGAACATTAATATCGAGGAAATTATCTTCAAGAACATGGCTGATTGCATGTGTCAGTTCGCTTACGGAAGGAATATCATTAATGTTATTTTTATTATTTTTTGGCATAAATTATAAATAAAACAATTTTTTGAAATTCCGTTAATCTGTAAATTTACGATAATTTCCTTAATCTTTATTAAGTTTGTGTATTATCAGTAACTAAAAAAAGGAATTTATATGGTTGGATTTGGTTATGACTCGCACAGATTCGAGGAAGGTAAGCCTTTGATGATAGGCGGAATCAAAATCACCGATGAATTCGGTTGTGTTTCTCATAGCGACGGAGATACTTTTATTCATGCTCTTTGCGATGCTCTACTCGGTGCCGCAGGTTTGGGTGATATAGGAGAAAAGTTTCCCGATACCGATCATATTTATGAAGATTACGACAGTACTCTCTTTCTGATTGAAATAGTAGAGCTGATTGAGTCCCACGGATTTTCTATTGTTAATATTGATTCAACTATTGTTCTCGAAAAACCGAAATTAATAGAATTTAAGGAACAAATAAGAAGAGAAATCTCTGAATTATGCAGAATTCCCATGGCAAGGGTGAACGTAAAAGCTAAAACAAATGAAGGGATGGGATTTGTCGGTAGGCTGGAAGGCATAGCTGTGTATTGTATCTGCGAATTGAAAGAAAAACAATAAAAGATGAAACAGACAGGAAAATATATTGCAGAATTAAGGAAGTTATTAACTTGTTTTTTACTTGTTATAATTTTTTTATTTATTGGATGTATAGGCTCTAAAGCTGATAATACATATCGTTATTCTTTTTCAAATTATGAGTACCACGACGGTGGTGAGATAATATTATCTAATTCTGAAAATTCAAAAGCGATTATTACATATTTTATTAAACCGAACTGGGCAGGCGAATCTGAAGTTATTTATACTTGGCGGGATATAAGAAGAAAAAATGCAAAAGGAAGTATCCGTAATGTTTTTGTAATTGCATCCCAACCCCTTAACGGAAATCTGCTGGCTGTATGGAAAGATAACTCAAGGCTACTGGTTGCCAATCTTGATTCATTAACCAATATAATTTCAGTTTGCGAACTCGTCGGTGAATGGTTCGATATAAACTCTGTTTCTGCAAAATGGCTTGGTAGGCTGTCTCAGAACTCTTGGTTACTAAAAGTAGAAAACCATTTTTATTCATGTCTTGTTGACGGAAGCGGGAAATTATCAGTTCATTCATTATTCACCGGAGCTTTGGAAGCTGTATCTCTTTACGAAGGGAACGCATCTCAGTCTCAAAATACCTTCGCCTATATTACCGGTCAAGAGGGTTGGGCGATTATTTATTTTTCAAATTCTCTGAATGAAGATATTCCCGTTGCTCATTTGCAACTACCTGATGAAATTTTTCTATACAGAATCGGACATGATTTAGCTGTTGTTACTTCAACAAAATCATCCAAACATTCTCTGCTTCAAATAATAACAAAAGAAAAGGGAATTGTTTCGGGAAGCTGGATTGAATCCGCAGGCGGGCATATCAAGGTAGTATCCGCTGAAGATAAAAAGTATGTTTATTTTTTATCCAATGTAGAGAATAATTATTTTCTAAGAATTGCCGAATTAAAAGACCTAAACGACAGAACAAGATGGACTGATGTCGCTCTTCCTTTAGGATTTATTGAACCCCAAAGTTTTCAGGTAATAGGGGATAAGATAATAATTACTTTCAGAAACGGATTAGTTACAACTTATTTGGACGGGACTATTCTCTCTGCAGATTACCTTACTCTCGGAGAAATGTTTTTCAAAGAGCCTACTGCTTTCGAGTACGATAAATATCTGATTCTTTCTTCTCCAACAGCATCTCTTGTTTTAGTACGGGATGAACATTCTTTATGGTTTGTAAATCGCTTTCTTAATAGTACAGGAACTTTCCTTATACCCGGAATTCTTATTGTTGTTTTGATGATATTGATCGGAAGGTATCGAAAGAATAAGAGATTGCTTGATGCGGTTCTTGATTTGCCGAGTTCAGGTTTTGTTTTTGTGATTGATAGAAGCGGAAGATTGATTAGAGCTAATGATTCCGGAAAGAATCTTCTGGGTATAAGTGCTTCTGTTCCTCTGAATAAAATGTTTCTTTATTATGCTGTAACAGAACAGACAAAGCCTATCAGCGACCTCGTTGAAAAAGGATTAAGCTTTAAAGATACAATTGCACAGAAAATATCAATAATGGATAATGGTAGTTCTAAAGAATGGTTTTGTACCGTATTACCGTTAAAAAACATTGCAGGTCTTTACCGGGGTATGGTCTTTACAGGTATTGATATAACAGAGGAATTGGAAAAGAAAAGATTAAGTAACTGGGCTTCACTTGCTCATGATATGCAGACAAATCTTTCTACAATAAGATTAAATGCAGAGCAAATGGAGTATAGCGTATCTTCCGAGGATAATGAACGAAGAAAAAAAATAATTCATCAGGTTAATGTTCTAATGCAGAGAGTCCGCGACGTAGTTACCGTCGGGAGAAGCGATGCTTTAGAATTGCAGAGTGTTAATGCCGCATCTGTTTGTGTAGAAGCCCGTATTGAATTTGATGAAGACTTGTTTCCGAATATTGATTTCGAAGTAAAAATTTTAAATTTTAATCTGACCTGCGATAAACCGAAAATGGTAAGAGCCTTGCGGAATGCTATTGAAAATAGTATCAGAGCCTTTCAGGGAAGAGAAGGAATAATAAGAATATCATGCCATACCGACGGTAGGAATGCTTATTTCAGCATTCAGGATAATGGAATCGGGATGGATGAAGAAACAAAACACAAAATGCTGACTCCATATTTTACAACCTCAAAAAAACAGGGTGGAACTGGCATAGGTACAATGATTATGCAACACGTGGTTCAACTTCACGGAGGTGAATTAAGTGTAGTTTCTGAAAAAGGTGTAGGTACTGAAATTACTTTTTCGATTCCGATATATAATTCTACAAAATTTTTAAAGCATCAGAAGAATCATCGTGAAAAGATATAATATAGAGGAGTTCAAAGGCTCAAGGATTGCGGCAATTGATTACGGAAAAAGAAGAATCGGTTTTGCCGTCTGCGATGAGTTCCACATAACCGTAAATCCAAAGTTTACTTTTGACAACTCCAAAGAAAATATAATTGATGATATTATCAACGAAATAAAAAAAGAAAATGCCCGTTTTATTATTATTGGTGTACCATACAGACTTGACGAGCTAGTTTCCGAATTTATGCAGGAAATTGAAGATTTTGCGGCTCTGTTAGAATTAAAAACAGAATTGCCCGTCATACGTTATGATGAATCATACTCTACGCACCGTTCTGTTGCGGCGATGATTGAAATAGGAAAAAAGAAAAAGAAAAGAGCGGAAAAAGGTTACAAAGACCAGATAGCCGCCGCAATTATTTTGCAAGACTTTTTACAAGAACTCGAAAGCTGAATATGAAAAGATATATTGTTTTTTTATCCATATTTATTTTATATTCTATTTCCTTCAACCTGCTTTTTGCGCAGAATTTCGGCGAAAAGGACAGAAGCAAATATTATGATTTCGGAAAAAAATTCTATCTTGAAGAATATTCAATTCCTATTCAACACGATTCAATCAGAACTTTTATACTGTTCAGAATAGCTTACGACCAATTTGTTTTCAAAAAAAATGAATCTCTGATTTCCACAAAAGGCTCTTTCTTTACTGAAGTATATCTTGAGTTTGAATTCAAAAATTCAGACGGTATAATAAAACAGAGAAAAATCTGGAAAGATACAATTTATGTTGATAAATACGATGAAATAAAATCACAGGATGCTTTTTTGAAAGGTGTTTTTTATGTTGAACTCGATAACCATGAATATGATATGATTTTCAGGATGCAGGGTTCTAATATTCAATCAGTAGTTAAAAAGAATTTTCCCAAAATCGAACCGTATAATTCTCAAAAACCTTTTATCTCCAAACCGATGTTTGTTAATTATTTTGATTATGATAAAACAAAAGAGTTTGTTCCGTTTCTGTTATCAGGCAATATACCATTTAGGTCTAACGGAGCGAGTATTCTCCAATTGGTATCATTAAAAAGCGATTTCGATAAATTTGATTATTCTATAAAACTGAGTAAGCAAAAAAAGAATGACTATTACTGGAATTCTCAAATTAACTTGTCAGGGAAGCTTGCACCGTTTACAAATTCATCATTTAATTTATTATATAGTAATCAGAATGAAAACTCAAATGTTGATGTTTTTAAGATAATCCCATTCATTTATAAAATTGATTCTATTAAAAATGTCAGGCTTGGAATATTAAAAATTGATATTTCACCAAATCTGACGGCACCGGGTAATTACGAGTTGATAATTAGTTCCGACGGGAGCAAAGATACAGTAAAACAGCAGTTCGAAGTTGTTTGGCAGGATATGCCTCTAAGCCTCTACAATCCTGATTATTCAGCCGAGTTGATGTATTATATCCTTAATGATGATGAATATGACAAGATTACAAGTGGTAATTCACAGGAGAAATTCAAGAATGTTTTGAGTTACTGGCAACAACATGACCCGACTCCGAATACACCGTATAATGAGGCAATGGCTGAATATTTCAAACGTTGTGATTATGCTTTTTTTAATTTTCAGACTGTTTCCCAAAAAGATGGGGCTAAAACCGACAGAGGAAAAATTTATATTTTGTTTGGTGCTCCCGATTCAAAAGAAAGTTCTCTTGGTACAGATAAAACTATCGAAACATGGATTTATAAAAAAAATAAAAAGTCTTATATCTTTGAAAGCACTTCAACCGGAGTGATGACCCTGACTAAAGTCAACAATCAATAAATTGTTTTTTTTGATTTTAATAGGATTTTAAATGAAGAAGTTTTTATTAATATTTATTTTCGCTCTGAGTTTTTTTTCAAGCGGTTTATCTGCAGATGACACTCAGAAAATTGAAGTATTGAAACCGTATATAACTAAATTTTTTAATCATTTGAGAAACAGTGAATATGACAAAGTGTCGGGGATGCTTGATAGTACGGCACGTAAACAAATGACTAAAGCATTAATGGAAACAGTCAAGGGAATGATGGATTTGCAGTTCGGTGATTTAGTTAAAGAGCTGAATTTTAAATATTCTACTTTTATGAGTAGTGAGGTAGTTGAGGTAAAATACGAATTTCAGAGATCCATTGTAGGTTTACGTTATGTTTTCAATAAAGATAAAATGATAACAGCATTCTACATCTCATCCCGTGAAGACAAAGATTTTTATAAAAAACCTATTTATGTTGATACAACAAAATTTACCGAAGTAAAATTCAAGTTCGGATATCCGGAATATTTACTTCCTGCAGTTTTATCTGTGCCAAAAGGGACAGGTCCCTTTCCTGTATTGATTTTAGTTCACGGTTCAGGACCGAATGATATGGATGAATCAATAGGACCGAACAAACCGTTTCGTGACCTTGCTTGGGGGCTTGCAACCAAAGGCATCGCAGTGCTAAGGTATGATAAAAGGACGAAAACCCACGGAATGAAAATTCTCAGCCAATTAGATAGCTTTACAATCTATGACGAAGTTATTAATGATGTAATGAAGGCTGTAGATACTTTGAAGAGTTTCAAATCAATTTCCAAAAAAGAGATTTTTGTACTCGGGCACAGTCTTGGAGGCATGGCTCTGCCGAGAATAGCAGCTCGGAAACTCGAAATCAAAGGTTTAATATCTATGGCTGGACCCGCAAGATATCTGGAAGATTTATTAATTGACCAGATATTATATATTGCTAATTTAGACCCCGAAAAAGTGGTTGAAAACCGTGCTTTAATTGATTCTACTCAAGCTCAGGTAGAAAGAGTAAAATCTCAGGAATTAACTAAAGAAATGCCTTCAAAATATCTGCCCATGAACATAAATGCTGCATACTGGTTAGATTTGCGGGCTTATGCTCCGTCAAAATATGCCAGAGATTTAACTCAGCCTATGTTTATTATTCAGGGTGGAAGAGATTATCAGGTACGAATTATTGATTTTGATATGTGGAAAATGGACCTTAAAGACCGAAAAAATATTGATTATAAATATTATCAGAATCTGAACCATCTTTTCTTTGAAGGCGAGGGAATGTCGAAACCTGCAGAATATCAAATTGAAGGACATGTTGCGGAATACGTAATAACTGACATTTATGAGTGGATTTTAAAAATATGTAAGCAAAAATAAATTTCGTTTTTAATTAACTAAGTTTTTCATTTTTATCATAAAAAAGTACGATAAAAGATTATGAGTATATTCAAAAATAAAAAAAATAAAAATCTTAACTATTTAGATTTAACACCTTATGCACTTCATAAACATGAATTAAAACCAGATGGTTTGGTTGATGTTCTTGTGCCGAGATTTAAAAATAAGTTTTTCGAAAAGGCGTTTCTGCCTAGAAGAAAATCTCCGTATATTAAGGCAAATCTTGATACATTCGGCTCGGAGACATGGCTTCTTATCAATGGTAAAAACAAGGTAGGTACTATTGTCGAACTTTTATCAGAAAAATTCGGCGACTCGGTTCAACCTGCAACTGAAAGAGTGACATTATTTTTTACACAATTATACAGCAACAATTTTATCTCATTTATTGAACTTGAAAGGAAATAATAATGACAAGAATTTTAGAAGGTTTAGAACCTAAAACAGTATGGTACTATTTCGAAGAAATTACCAAATATCCGCATCCATCCAAAAAGGAAGAGAAGTTGGCTAATTATATTTTGGGATGGGCAAAAGAAAAGAATTTCGAAAATTTTGTGGACAAGACCGGAAATATTGTTATCCGTAAACCTGCAACTAAGGGTATGGAAAACAGAAAACCAATCGCATTTCAGGGTCATATTGATATGGTATGCGAAAAAAACAGCGATGTTACTTTTGACTTCGACAACGACCCGATTCAGATTTATGTTGACGGTGACTGGATTAAAGCAAAAGGTACTACTCTCGGAGCCGACAACGGCATAGGTGTGGCAATGGGTATGGCGGTTCTTGATTCTACTGACATTCCGCATCCGGATGTAGAATTGCTTTGTACTGTAGATGAAGAAACAGGTTTGACAGGCGCAATGCAACTCGAAGGCGGTGTTCTGAAAGCAAAGATTTTAATTAATCTTGATTCAGAAGAAGATGCGGCATTTACAATAGGATGTGCCGGTGGTATTAATACAAGCGGTACTTTTGAATATAAAACAGCCCCTGTTGCTCCTGATTCAACTGCTTTTGAATTAGCGGTAAAAGGCTTGAGAGGCGGACATTCAGGTATAGAAATACACGACGGCAGAGGCAATGCAATTAAAATTCTGAACCGTCTGTTAAATAATTTAAATCAGATGTTCAATATTCAACTTTCTTCAATTGCGGGTGGAAATAAACACAATGCAATTCCACGTGAAAGTTTTGCAGTTATAACTGTTCCCAAAAAATCGGAAGCAGACTTTGTGAAATATGTTAAAGAATATGATGTGATTCTAAAAGCAGAATACCTTTCAAAAGAACCGGACATAAACATAATCGCAAAATCTGTGGCACTTCCTGCAAAAGTAATGAGCTATAATATGCAGTGCAATTTAATCAGTTCATTCTATGTAATGCCCCACGGTGTAATCAGAATGAGTCCCGATATTCAGGGTTTAGTGCAGACTTCCACTAACTTCGCAATTGTTGAAACCCGCGAAAATGAAGTATATGTTCTCACAAGCCAGCGAAGTTCCGTCGAAACAGAAAAGGTTGATATGGCAAGAATGGTATATGCGGCATTAGAACTTGGCGGAGCGAAAGTTGTTTCAGGCGACGGCTATCCGGCATGGCAGCCGAATGTAAACTCTCCGATTCTGAAAGAAGCCGCAATAATTTTCAAACAACTTCGAGGAGTAGAGCCCAGAATCGAAGCGATTCATGCAGGCTTGGAAACAGGTTTAATCGGTGAAAAATACCCGGGAATGGATATGCTCTCTTTTGGTCCGAATCTGAAAGATGTCCACTCTCCCGCTGAAAAAATATCCATTTCTTCTACTGAGATGACTTGGAAGCTTCTGCTCGAAATAGTTAAAAATATCCCGCTGAAATAGCAATAAAATTTCTAAAATAATTTTGCGGAGGCGATTCAATCCACGCCTCCGCATTACCAATAAAAGGTAATTTATTTAATAAATTTCGAAATTGAATAGGAAGGTACACCGGATGACAAATACTGCAACAATTGATACAAAATTTGCATCAACAACTTTTTTCCGTTGGATGATTTTACTTTTTGTCAGCGTAGTAATAGCAACAAACTATTATGTTTACGATGCAATGTCCTCAATTAAATCCGTAATGCAGTCTCACCTCGGCTTCACCTCGACTGATTACGGCTTCATTGTATCTGCCTATTCGGTTTCTGCATTATTTCTTGTAATTTTAGGCGGGATAATTTTGGACAAATGGGGAATCCGAAAAACAGGATTCCTATTTGTTTCTTTATGTGTTTTGGGAGCTTTTGTAACTGCCTATGGAGGCAGTGATATTTTTCGCCATCAGGGCTTTGGGTATTCTTTATTCGGTTCGTTTATACCACAGCTATCACCCGAATTAAAAATGATGATGCTCGGAAGACTTCTCTTCGGTCTCGGAGCTGAAATAAGTATTATCGTAATAAATAAAATAATTGTAAAATGGTTCAAAGGGAAAGAGCTGGCTTTTGCTTTTGCGGTGAATATAGCACTTGCAAGACTCGGAACTGCGGCGGCACTTATTTTTTCTCCTGTATTAATAGACCCGGCTTCTGTTAGCACATACATAAACAGTTTTGGCGGTGTTGCTAAAATTATTATGGCGCCTATTTTAGGTTTAGCCGCATCTATAGGTCAAGCGGGTTACAATTATTTCGGTTGGACAAATGCTATATGGATTGCCGCTATGCTTATGGGTATTGGGCTTTTATTCTTTATAATATTTATGATGTTCGATATTTCGGCTGATAAATCAAAAGCCAAACAATCATTAATCGGTGCTGACGAAGAGTTTCATCTTAAAGACATCTGGGGTTTATTTACAAACAGGTCTTTTATATTTATTTGTATTTTATGCGTTACCTTTTATTCGGCGGTATTCCCGTTCCAGGCATATTGTCCCGATTTACTACACAATAAATTTGGAGTTTCAATCGGCTTAAGCGGATTTCTTACAAGTCTGATTATTTGGGGAACAATCGTATTTACTCCTATTTTCGGAGCTCTTGTAGATAAATTCGGCAAAAGAGCGTCTGTTATGCTTTTGGGCTCACTTCTTCTTGTTTTTGTTCACTTAGTACTTTCATTAACTACCCTTACACCCTATATAGCTATGTTTGTTCTGGGTATTGCTTTTTCGCTCGTACCTGCCGCAATGTGGCCCGCAGTAGCGTTAATCGTAGAGGAAAAAAGACTCGGTACGGCTTATGGTATTATGGCATCAATTCAAAACATAGGTTTGGCTTTGTTCCCGACTCTTGCAGGATTTATTCTCGACCAAACCAACAGAGGAACAACTCAGCAAATGCTTGATTCCGGATCAGCTACACTGAATTATACATGGACAATTCTAATGTTTGCGGGATTAGGTGTAATCGGCTTTTTATTCGCATATTTGTTAAGACGAGAAGATAAAATTGCAGGAGGTAAACTTGAAAATCCTTAATTTCATTTTGGTAGTATATACTGATTTGGATATAGAAATAAAAAAAAAATTTTTATTTAGCAAATGTTTTATTAATTTAATATTTGATTCAAGACCCAATAAATCTTAAAGTTCAAAGCAGTATAAAATTATTTAATACCAAGATTTATTCTAACAAGTCCAATCCAATATTGTGACTGTTTATTGTTCTGTTTGGGATATTAAATTTTAATTAAGAAAATGAATATTATTATATTTTAATTAGGACCGTAAAGTTATGGCATCATCACTAAGAATGAAAAAAGCGGCAGTAATAGCATTGAAAGATTATTTAGGTCTGTCGGAGTACGAAACACTGCTGGTAATTACTGATGAAGAAAAACGCGAAATAGGTATGACTCTTTTCGAAGAAAGCAAAGCCTTGTGCGCCGAATCAATCTATCTGGAAATGAAGTCCAGAACAATTAACGGTGAGGAGCCTCCTCCTCCTGTAGCAAATATTATGAAAGAAGTTGACGCTGTTATTTGCCCGACCTCAAAATCCCTGACACATACAAATGCACGTCGGGAAGCTTCCAAGCTGGGTGTACGTGTGGCAACAATGCCCGGTATTACAGTTGACACTATGATTCGTTGTCTTAGTGCTGACCACGAACAAATTATGAAACTTACACATTTTCTTGCCGATAAGATGAGGCAAATAAGCAAAATCAGAGTTACTACCAAACTCGGAACAGACATTACTTTTCCTATGAAAGGACGCCAGGTAATACCCAGTACAGGTGTACTCAGAAACATCGGCGAAAGCGGGAATTTACCTTCCGGAGAAGTGTATCTTGCACCGATTGAAGACAAATCTCAGGGTAAACTTATTATTGACGGGTCTATGGGTTCTATCGGTATTGTGGATGAACATATCGTAGTGGATGTAGTTGACGGCTATGCAAAGAGTATTTCCGGAGGCGCTGAAGCCAAAATGCTGGAAAAACTTTTAGACGATGCGGGCAAAGATGGACGTGCTGTCGCTGAATTTGGAATTGGAACTAATTATAAAGCGCGGGTTACCGGAGATATTTTAGAAGACGAAAAAGTACTTGGAACTATCCATGTGGCTTTCGGTAATAATTTGTCTATGGGCGGCAAGATTGCGGTGAACATTCACCTTGACGGGATTGTCAGACGACCTACTGTTTATTTTGATGACGAAGTTATTATGGAAGAGGGTAGAATAATTTTAGAATGGGATATTTAATTCTTTACCATATTTATTTTATTATGTCCGCTTTATTAAAAAAGCGGACATTTTTTTTTGGAATATCGTAATCCTAATTGTATGAATTAAAATTTCTTCATAAATTGCTTCATTATTTTTTTTCAATTAATCTTTTGTTTTGTCTATGAGCAAATTCTTCGGTTGGTTCTTGCTGTATTCGTTATTATTTTCTTTTTTTCTAACTAATTGTCAGAAAACTGAAGAAATTGTATTAACCGAAGCTCAAAAGCAGGAATTAATCAAGAAAAAACAAGATTCATTAGATAAAGCTGAGATTGCCAAATACGATGTTTTTCCAAAAATTAAATATAATAAAGTATTTTTACCTGACGGAAAGAGTTTTGCCAGAATTCTTTCCAAATACCGCGACCCCAACGGAAAATTTGACCACTCCAAAATACTTGCAACATTAAACCGCAAAGAACTCCGGTTTTTTTACAGAAGTGATTCAATTATTGTTCCTGATACAATTATCCCCGATTTGCGTGCTTATTCTGTTTTTCCTCAATTCTATCCGGGAGCCAGAAATATCAAAAAATTAGTAATTGTATCCGCTAAATTACAGGCTTATGCTTGTTTTGAGAATGGAAAACAAATAAGATTTGTTGCTACCAATACCGGAAAAGAAAGGACTCAAACCTATCCTGGCAGATATGCCCTTGAATGGAAAGAAATGGTGCATAAGTCTTCTTTAGACAGTAACTGGCTTATGCCGTATAATTATAATTTCCACGTAATTGCAGGTAATGCCTTCCATCAGTTTGTTATGCCCGGCAGACCTGTTTCTCACTCTTGTTGCCGGCAGTTTTTGGATGATGCTAAATGGCTGTTTTACTGGGGTGAAGGTCCGAAATTCGATAAGCAAAAAAAGAAAATTCCGATGTCAGGCACACCTGTAGTTATTATGGATTTCTTCGATTTTTCGCGTAAAAAGGGCGGTCCATGGCTCGATTTGACTTCAAACAAGGATAGCATACTGAAACTTCCCGAAGACCCTATGGCTGTTGAAGAAGCTCTTATTCCATGGTGCCAGATTCCCGATGCGAGTAAGGGAAGTGTGAAAAACAAACCCAGATTTATTTATGCCGAAGATACTCTCAGAGCAAGAGGTGTTATCCGTCCCGGAGTGAAACTTATTGAAACTGTTGATTATAATAAACTGAGAAGAGAAAAAGCAAGAAAACAAGCAATAACAAAACCGAAAGAGGAACATAAACCGAAAAATGAACAGAATAAACCGCATAATCCGACGATTCAGCAGACTAAGCAGGTGCATGAAAATAAAAACACACCACGATAACTCTTTCTATATTTTTGAACGGGAAAAATTTTGAAATCATGGAAAGCTGAGTTGGCATTGCTATTTATGACTTTTGTCTGGGGCGGGACATTCATTTTTACTAAAATCGGATTGAATTTTGCCTCCCCGTCTTTATATGTTATTATCAGATTTTCAATTGCACTTACACTCTGTCTTATCTTTTTCGGAAAATACTTAAAGAAACTCGAAAGACAAACATTTTATAACGGTATGGTTCTGGGCTTGCTTTTCGGCGGAGGTTTCCTTTTGCAGACTCTCGGCTTAAAACTGACCACTGTGCCTAAATCGGCATTTATAACGGGCATAACTGTTGTAATTACACCTTTTGCCTATTGGTTTATAGAAAAAAAGAAAATCTCATTATGGCAGAAAATCGGAGTTGTTATTGCCGCATTCGGCTTATGGCTTTTTACAAATCCTCAGTTTGATAATCTGAATATCGGTGATGTTCTTACTTTTTTTTCTACACTTTTCTGGGCTTTTTACATAACATATATGGATGTGTTTACACGCGGTAAAAATTCAAAAGAAGAGACGGGACAGTTGGTTATTCTTCAATTTGTGATGGCGGCGCCGATTGCACTAACATATTTTCTGCTTTTCGAAAGGACTGATTTTACTTTAATATTCTCGAATCAATTACTGATTTCACTAGCTTACAACGGCATTCTTGCATCTTTTTTGCTAACAATAATTCACACGACGGTTCAACGATACACAACACCTGTAAAAGCCGCTTTGATTTTCTCGCTCGAACCGGTTTTAGCCAGTCTGTTCGCAATGCTCTTTATTGCGGAAATTATTATTTTCAGGGAGTACACAGGCGGGGCTATTCTTATGTTCGGAGTACTGATTTCAG
>Ga0172379_10005244_pt1 | contig 18283 bp, 18 predicted proteins | sample GrowelOW334metaG_FD_119756 | JGI IMG/M metagenome (GOLD analysis project Ga0172379, IMG submission 119756) | Groundwater microbial communities from an aquifer near a municipal landfill in Southern Ontario, Canada - Groundwater well OW334 metaG | ecosystem: Environmental > Aquatic > Deep...
AATCTCTCCCGCCCTTCTGTCTATCTCTGATCCTCTTTCTTTTGGAGAACACTCTCATGGAAATAAATGTCATTTTAAAAAATTTCGGACTTTCAGAAAAGGAAATATCCGTCTATTTAGCCCTTATTGAACTTGGGCCTTCTTCGGTTCGGGAGATATCGGCCAAGTCCAAAGTTAACCGGGGAACGGCTTACGATATTTTAAAGTCACTTATGGCGTTAGGGATAGCATCTTATTATAATAAAGAATCCAAACAGTATTTTGCGGCCGAACCGCCGGAGAAACTGCTTTCGGCCATTGACCAGAAAAAAGAAGACTTGGATGAGGTCAGAGAAAATATTAGGAGCAGTCTGCCGTTTATAAAAACATTATTTGAAAAGCAAGGCGGGAAGCCGGTGGTAAAATTTTATGAGGGAGCAAAGGGAGTCAGGCAGATTTTTGAGGATATATTGGATGAGGTTGAAAAACAATCGGGAAAAACTTATTACTTATATTCCTCCGCTACAGCCGAAGACCGAAAAAATGTTTATGGCGCCATGCCGGATTTCAGCCAAAAAAGAATTGCCAAGAAAATCAAAGTCAAAGTTATTTCGCTTGGAGCAGGCGGTAAACCAATGGGTTTAGATGAGAGAAAGTGGATGCCCGTAGGAAAACAAGACATAAAAGCCACGCACGAAATTATTTACGCCGGGAAAGTGGCTCACATAAGTATTGATAGCAATGAAGATCCGGTTGGGGTGGTTATTCAGAACGACGAAATTTTTAATATGCAGAAAACAATATTTGAGTTTAATTGGAATAAATTATAGACCGCGGATACGCGGGTGAACGCAGATTGCACAGATGTGCATATCCGCGCCATCTGTGAGTATCTGCGTATCTGTGGAGAATTTATGTGTGGAATTGTTGGATATTTAGGAAATAAACAAGCGGCGCCGATTTTATTAGAGGGACTTGCCCGGATGGAGTATCGCGGTTATGATAGCGCGGGTCTTGTAGTCGTCTCTAAAGCCGGTAGTATATTGGCCAAAAGCAAAGGCCGGGTAATAAAATTGGTGGGAAAACTGGACGGCCAAGAGCCGGCCGGCTTTTTAGGGATTGCCCATACCCGTTGGGCTACTCATGGTGTCCCCAGTGATGCCAATGCCCACCCGCACAGCGATTGCAAGGGCGAAATTTTCGTGGTGCATAATGGGATTATAGAAAACTATCAAAGCATTAAAGATCGGCTAATTAAAGACGGGCATAAATTTTTGTCGGAAACCGACACAGAAGTTTTGGCGCATTTAATTGAGAGTTTATATACCGGCGACATTACTCTGGCAGTGCAACAGGCCTTAAAGCAAATTATTGGCGCTTATGGTTTGGCAGTTGTTTCAAGCAGAGAGCCCGAAGTTTTGGTAGCTGCCAAGGTGGGGTCACCTTTGGCTATTGGTGTGGCTGACGGGGAATTTATTGTGGCTTCAGACGTGACGGCAATTTTGCCGGTTACTCAGAACGTGATTTATTTGGAAGACGGAGATTTGGCGATTATTAAAAATAGCAAATTAACTATTACGGATTTAGATAATAAAACCAAAAATAACCATACGCAAAAAATTGAATGGAGTATGGAGTCGGCGCAAAAAGAAGGCTTTGAGCATTTTATGTTGAAGGAAATATTCCAGCAGCCGGAAGCGATTAAAAATAGTATTCGCGGGAGACTGCTAATATCAGAGGGTGATGTGAAGCTCGGGGGGCTGGCAGAAGTGCGGGAAAAACTTCGCGGAATAAATCGCTTGGTGGTTTTAGGTATGGGCACGGCCAGGATTGCCGGCTTGGTGGGTGAATATATGCTGGAAGAGTACGCCAGTCTGCCGGTGGAAGTAGAATTTGCCAGCGAGTTTTCTTATAAAAAATCGCCATTTGATAAACACACGGCTGTGCTCGCGGTATCGCAATCCGGTGAAACAGCAGATACCTTAATTGCCCTTAAAGAAGCCAAGCGCAAAGGGATCTTAACTTTAGGGATAGTAAACGTGACCGGTTCCAGTATTGCCAGAGAAACCTCTGCCGGAGTTTATAATCACATTGGTCCGGAAATTGCCGTGGCTTCCACTAAAGCGTTTGTTTCTCAAGTGACAATTTTTGCGCTACTGACCGTATTTATGGGGAGGATGCGGAATATGTCCCAGGTAACGGGGGAGAGGATTTTAACCGAACTGGAAAATTTACCGGCATTGGTAGATAAAATTTTAGACACCGCCGAAAGTATAAAACAGGTGGCGGAAAAATATAAACACTACGACCACTTTTTGTATTTGGGACGGAAATATAATTTCCCCATTGCTCTGGAAGGTGCACTCAAACTAAAAGAAATCGCTTACGTGCACGCGGAAGGTTATAACGGCGGAGAAATGAAGCACGGACCCATTGCTCTTATAGACGAGCGGTTCCCGACATTTATTTTAGCCCCGTCCGATAGCGTTTATGAAAAAAATATTAGCCACATAAAAGAAATAAAAGCACGCGAAGGACGAGTAATAGCCGTAGCCACGGAAGGCAACGAAGAAATTCGTGAACTGGTAGATGACGTAATCTATATTCCAAAAACTTTGGAAATGCTCACCCCTATTTTAACTACCGTACCATTACAACTATTTGCCTATTATGTCTCTGTCGCCAAAGGCTTGGACGTCGACAAGCCGAGGAACTTGGCGAAGAGTGTGACAGTAGAGTAGGAGATTTAAGATTTAGGATGTAAGATTTAAGAATTATTTGCACATAAAAAACTATCCCCGACAACAGAACGCGTGAGCGTCCCATCATCGGGGAATATGCCGAAGGAATGATTTCCTTTTCCTGAGCTCATGACCAAATGTGGATGTGACCGTAAGCGGTGTAACAGTCCCCACATCTTGATAGTCCAGCGTCGTCGTGACGGATGCAACTTTTACATTCAATGCACTTTAGGCACTGATGTTCCTCGCAAACCTTATGGCCACATTTTTTGCATTCTTCTACTGCGTCTTTTTCGCAGAAGTCGCATTTCATGGGTAGTCCTCCTTAACCAACAGCTAATAGTAAATGAATAAAAGATTTTTGTAAAGACTATTGTTTGTTAAAATATTTAAATGTTAACAAGTTAAAATGAACAAATATGAAAGCACTTATATTCGACCCAGCCTTCGCTAAAGCTTCGGCGGGCAAGCAAACTCAACATTAATTAAATTTTTATGAAAGCATTAATATTCGACAAAGCAAAAACTGATTGGGAAACATCTAAGGGGTTTGAACTTGTAGAAATCCCTGAGCCGGTTTTGGGCGAGGGGGATGAAGATAAAATTATTCTTAAAGTTGCCTACGCGGGAGTTTGTGGAACTGACCGCGGAATTTGGAATCGGCAGGCTTTTAAAGAACAAATACTTTCTTCCATCGATAAAGAAAATAAAACCTACCGCCAACTTGGCCACGAATTTTTTGGTGAAGTTAAGCAGGTTGGATCAAATGTGAAAGATGTTGCTGTCGGCGACTTTGTGGCTTGTGAGTCACATGTGGTTTGTAATAAATGTTTTCAATGTTTGAACGGACAGAAAAATGTTTGTACCAATGAAAAGATTTTAGGAATTTCCGTGGACGGAGGATTTGCAGAATTCGCTAAAGTCCCGGCACAAGTGGCTTGGAAAGTGGATATGAGTAAAGTCCGGCCAGAGGTTGCGGTACTTCATGAACCGTTTGGTAATGCGGTGCACGCAGCCAGTAAAGTAGATTTAAAAGGAAAAACCGTAGCGATTTTTGGCCTAGGACCTATTGCCCAGTTTTTAGTGCTAATTGCAAAAGGCATGGGAGCCAAAACTATTATTGGCATTGAGCCGGGGGAAAAGGCTGGAAGTATGGGGAAAGCCCTCGGAGTTGACCATTTAATTAAACTTCAACCCGCTAAAGATTATCATCATAACCAAGAAGTTATGGGCGAAATAATGAAACTGACAAACGGTTTAGGCGTGGATGTATCTTTTGAAATGGCTGGGTTTAACGATTCGGTAAATAATTCCATTGCCAGTGTGCGCCGTGGCGGGGAAGTAATTTTGTTCGGCCTAAAGACCGGCGATTTTATGTTTGAAGACTATAACCGCCTGGTGATGAAAGGGATTACCATGTATTGCGTGGCTGGCCGGCAATTATGGGGGACTTGGGAGATTACCAAAAAATTATTGGAAAATTCGGAAAATGGCATTGCGCAAAAGTTATGGTCGGTTTTATTGAATAATGGTGATGGGACAATTTTACCGATTGAGGAGTATAATAAAGAGAAGTTTGAAGAGATGATGAAAAATAACCCGAAGATATTAATTAAGTTTTAATATTAACGAAAAATTAAAGATACAAATATACTAATGGTACAAATGATACAAATGGCTACTAATCCTAATTAGGAGAAATTTGTTCATATTTGTTTCATTTGTGCATTTGTTGATTTGTATCTTATATTTATATGTATCAAAATTACAAACAACAATTTGAAAGTGAGCTTGAAGAAATTAAGACGGCTGGGATGTGGAAAGATGTGGGAGTGATGGAAGGAAAGCAAGGGCCAACTATAACAATAAAAGATAACAATAACCAATACAGGGGATTGCTCAACTTCTGTGCGAACAATTATTTAGGCTTGGCATCGAGTGATGAATTGGCTAAGGCGGCAAAAGAAGGGATAGATAAGTATGGGTTTGGAGAGGCTAGTGTTAGGTTTATAATCGGCACCTCAACCATCCACAAAGATCTGGAAACAGAAATTTGTAAATTTTTTGGCACAGAAGACTCTATAACATACACTTCTTGCTTTGATGCCAACACCGGATTATTTGAAACCATTTTAAAAGAAGGCGATGCGGTGTTTAGTGATGAACTAAATCACGCTTCCATTATTGATGGAATAAGATTATGCAAAGCGGAACGGTTCCGATATAAAAATTCTGATATGTCGGATTTGGAAGCAAAACTAAAAGAATTCACATCGCGCGATAAAACAACCTCTCCCCAGCCCTCCCCAAACTTGGGGAGGGAGCCAAGATTGTTGATAGCTACGGATGGGGTATTTAGCATGGACGGAATTACATCCAAAGTAAAAGAGATTTGCGATTTAGCGGAAAAATACGGGGCGTTAGTTATGGTGGATGATAGTCATGCTAGTGGCGTACTTGGCCAGCATGGTCGCGGGTCAACCGAAGGACTTATGGACCGGGTGGATATTTTAACTTCCACTTTTGGCAAAGCGCTTGGTGGAGCCGGAGGTGGTTTTACCACGGGACGAAAAGAAATTATTCAGGTATTACACCAACGTAGCCGAACCACTTTGTTTAGCAACAGTTTACCGCCGGCTATTGCCAACGCAGCATTGTATGTTTTACAGAATTTTGATTCAAAGTTTGACGGAAATAGAAAGCAGTTGGTGGAAAACACAAATTATTTTAGATCCGCCATGGAAAAATTTGGGTTTAATCTTGGCGGGGATGGGGAGCACGCCATTACCCCGGTTATGTTAATGGAAGAAAAGTTGGCTCAGGATATGGCTAAGGCGTTGTTTGCCAAAGGAATTTATGTGCGCGGATTTACTTATCCGGTCGTGCCCAAAGGCAAAGCCCGAATTAGAGTGCAAATCTCCGCGGCTCATACCAAAGAGCAAATGGAAAAGTGCGTTCAGGCGTTCTCGGAAGTGGGGAAGGAAATGGGAATTATTAATTAAAGATACAAATTAACAAATGTACAAATGATACAAATAATGACAAATTCGTATAGTTATCGTAATTAGGATTTGTAGCCATTTGTTTCATTTGTACCATTAGTATATTTGTATCTTTCATTGATTTGTTTATGAAAAATATTGTTATTCTCGGTGGTGGAACCGGAACTTCCACTTTACTGAAAGGTTTTAAAAAATATCCGGCAAATTTGTCTGTGGTGGTTTCGTCATGGGACGACGGTGGCAGTAACGGGCGTTTACGCAAAGAGCTAAAAGCTTTTCCTTTTAGCGATATTCGTCAATGCTTGGTGGCTTTAGGGGAAGAGGGATATTGGAAAGAGTTTTTTAAATTCAGATTTAGCGAAGGCCTGTTAAATGGCCATACGGCAGCAAATTTGCTTTTGGCCGAATTGCAAAGAATTACTAAAAGCGTGGTTGAGCCGATTAACATTGCTAAAAAACTTTTAAATGTAAAGGCAGGAATTTATCCGGCCACATTGAGCCCCGCCATTCTTACCGTCGTTTTAGAAAACGGTAAAAAAATAATCGGTGAGCATTTAATTGACAGCCCGCAAAAAGGTAAATTTTCCCGGATAAAAAATTTAAAGCTTGTGGCAACCAAGGCAAACCCAGTAGCCGCCAAAGCTATATTAAAAGCGGATGTATTAGTCTTGGGACCCGGAGATTTGTTTACCAGTATTTTGCCGAATTTATTAGCTCCCGGTTTAGGGGAAGCGGTGCGGAAGTCTAAGGCTAAAAAAGTCTTTGTGGGGAATTTAATGACCAAAGACGGGCAAACCAACAATTTTACGGCGTCAGACATGATTTTGGAAGTCTTAAAACATGTACCGAATTTAGACTATGCTGTTTTAAATAAAAAATTACCGCCAAAAAATATTTTACAAAAATATAGGCATGACAAAAGCGAAATGGTTATGCTGGACAAAGCAGTTTTAAAATCTCTCGGGGTGAATATTATATTAGAGGATTTATTGGTGAGTAAAGAAGCAAAGAAAGCTAAAGGTGATATACTAAAACGGAGCTTCCTGCGACATAACAGCGAGTTGTTGGCAAAATTAATCTGGCAAATTAGTAATCAATCAAATAAATCATAACCGTAAATAACGGCCGTTATTTACGGTTATGTAAGATAATATAGGAATATGAAATCATCCAAAATTCTAAAAACTTCCAAAGCCGTTAAGTTTGAAATTAAAGAAGGCAAGAAAATTGTTGGCCGAGCATTTTTGTATATTATTCAGAATGATTTACACGAAAATCCTTATGGGCTCTTGGAAGATTTATTTGTGGAGGAGGAGTATCGCAGTCACGGCCTGGGAAGACAGTTATTGTTGAGTGTTGTTACGGAGGCCAAAAAGCGAAAGCTATATAAGTTAATCGGTAATAGTCGAACTTTTAGAACCCAAGTCCACCATTTTTACGAAAAGATGGGATTTAAAAAATATGGCTTTGAATTTAGGATGGATTTTTAATAAATTAAAGATACAAATTAACAAATGCACAAATGATACAAATAACAACAAATTTTGCCTTTGAGAATTTGTATATATTCGTTTCATTTGTCTATTAGTATATTTGTATCGCGTATTTGTAAACTATGATTAAATTAGTCGCATTTGATTGGAATGGTACCTTGCTTTCGGACACTGCTATCACATTGCGTTCCGAAAATGTTGCCCTTAAGGCCGTTGGCCGGAAGCCAATAACATTGCTTCAATTCCAAAAAGCTTTTGATATTCCAATTACCAAGTATTGGAAAAATTCAGGTATGACCGAAAGTTTTATCAAAAAGCACTTACAGACTATTGAAGATGTATTTCATTCCATTTATGAGAAAAACGTCAATGCGGCTCGGACTCGAAGTGGAGTTAAGGGAGTTTTAAAGTTTTTGCATGAGGCCAAAATATTAACCGTGATTTACAGTAATCACAATATTCCGAACATTCATAGGCAGTTAGTTAGACTGAATATTCTGAATCGGTTTGATAAAATTTTAGCCAATGAAAAAGCTGGTGAAGCTCCCCAGGTGTTCGCCAGACATAAAGAGCATCTGCTTAAAGAATATGTTAAACAAAATAGAATTAAACCCCACGAGGTAATTTCCGTAGGGGATACCGAAGAGGAAATTCAAATTGGCAAAACTTATGGATATCATACCGTTGCCATAACCGGGGGTTATAATACTAAAGCCCGGTTAGCAAATCACCACCCGGATTTTTTAATCCACAATTTAGCTGAGTTAAAAAGAATTATACAAAAGCTTAATAAGTAAAATATACAAATTAACAAATGCACAAATGATACAAATAACAACAAATCTTAATTTTTAGAATTTGTACATATTTGTTTCATTTGTCTATTAGTATATTTGTATCGCGTATTTGTACTCTATGAGAAATCAATTTGTAATTTTAGCAGCCGGCAAGGGCACCAGGATGGGCGGAAATGTGCCCAAGGTTTTGGTTATGTTAAAAAATAAACCGTTAATTTTATATACTCTGGAAGAAATAGAAAAAATTAACCAATTGGCTAAGCCCGTGGTGGTGGTGGGTTACGGCGCGGAAAAAGTCAAAACTATTTTGGGTGACGGCTATTTATACGCTTTACAGGAACAGCAGTTGGGAACGGCTCATGCACTTTTATCTGCCAAACGAAAAGTTAAGGCCGATAACATTGTAGTTCTTTACGGCGATATGCCATTTATAAAAGCCGAAAGTTTAAAACAATTAATTGTTGCGCATTTTAAAAATCGAAGCAAAATTTCCATGTTGACCGCAACAGTGAAAAATTTTTCCGGTGTTTATTCTTCCCTTGAACATTTTGGTCGAATCGTGCGAGATAATAAGCTAAATATTAGCGCCGTGGTAGAATTTAAAGACGCGAGTAAACACCAGCGTAAAATTAAAGAAGTGAACCCGGGTATTTATATGTTTAACACCAAATGGCTTTGGGAGAATTTGGCCAAAGTCGGAAACAGTAACGCCCAAAAAGAATATTATTTAACCGACATCATTGCCCTGGCCATTGCCGACAAGCAAAAAGTTTCTTGCATCCCCGTGGATCCCAAAGAAGTGTTGGGGATAAACAGTAGGGAAGACCTAGGTGTTGTTGACAAAATACTACGTAACTAATGTTTTAAATTCTGTAGGTTTCTGTAGTACTCCTATTGTAGATTCTGTAGGCTGTTGATATCATACGTTTTCCCCTCATATTTTTGAGGGGATTTTAAGTTTGACAACCACCTGTATGATATAGTATGATAATATCATACAAATTGATCAAAGGCAGATGTGGGAGCCCAAAGCTTCAACTTTGGGCACCGCCATCTGCCTTTTCATACCATATGAACCTCAAACAAGAAATAAACACATTTTTACTAGCAAAAAGATCTTTGGTTAAAAGAAAAGCCAATGGTTTTTTAAAGCACGACTATTTGGTGCCAAACGGTCCTTACGAAGAGCAGTGGGATTGGGATGGTCATTTTATAGGGATCGCTTTAGCTAGGGAGATTCCCTCAGAGGCTATTTATTTAAAAAATTGGGCATTAAATTATTTGGAGCATGTTCAAAAAAATGGTTTTACCCCTGGGTTGATTTCTCCCGGGGGTATTGATACTAGATTAAAACATGTTAAACCATTTTTGGCTCAAGGAGCGTCCTTAGCGGTTTGGTATCTAAAAGATTATGCCTGGCTTAAGCCTTACTGGCCGGCTTTGAAGCGCAGTTTGCATTTTAGGATGAAAGTGAACATTGATAAAAAATATAACTTGGCCTGCTGGTATGACAGTATGGAGTCGGGCGCGGATAATAATCCGGTAGTTTTGGGTTATAAACATAATTCCGTAATCGCTTGCGATTTAAACACCTATTTATATTCCGAGCTTCGGGCGATGGCTGAGTTGGCTAAAGTGCTTAAGCACCAAAAAGATTTTGCATATTATACCTCTGCCAGAAATAAAATCAAAAAAGCGATTCTAAAAAATTTATGGGATAAGCAAGATTCATTTTTTTACAATATTGATACCACTACCGGGGAAAAAATAAAAAAGCTATCCTTTAGTGGGTTTATGCCGTTGTACAGAAAAATTTTACCTCAAAGTCAGGGCAGGAAACTTATCCAAAAACATATCTTGAACAGAGATGAATTTTGGTCTAAGTACGGCATCCGAAGCATCTCTAAGCAGGAACCCGAATACAATAACCAAAATATTATAAAACCACATTCCAATTGGCAAGGTCCGGTTTGGCCTTTGGTAAATTATTTTACTTTTAAAATATTATTGAATTATGGTTTTAACAAAGAAGCCAAAGAATTGGCGGAAAAAACCGGTAAGTTGTTGTTAAATGATTTCAAACAAACCGGCGGAATGCATGAAAATTATAATGCCGAAACCGGGAAACCGCTGGCCGCTCCAAATTTTGTGAGTTGGAATTTATTAGTTAGCGGAATGCTGGAAAAGGCGGAAAGCTTGTAAAACAAAAAAACTGCGCGTCGCGGATAATTCCTGTAAAATCGGAAATTGCCCGCGTCGCGCTGAAAGTGCGATAGCTCAATTTCAAGGAGGCTCAGGATGAGCCACATCGTGCATGATGATGAACTTAAGAGGCGACTGGGCCTCGGCAATTCTTACCCTGATCGTTCCGATGCCGCGTATATACCTGTAAATGGTGATGCGGCAGCTCTGCAGGAACTTCTTAGCAGGCATTACAATTCGCCACCAAGTCCCATACAGCTGGAAACGGCGTCAAGTAGAATGAGTGAGTTCAGCTTCGGTGCGGTTATCCCCATGCGCGAGCATGGACGGGTAATCGAGCCTGTGCTCGACGTCTTGGTCAACCAGATCGATCCAAGATCGATTGTCGTGGTCAATGACAGTTCGGACGACGAAGCTCTCAATTGCGTTCGTGAATTTGCGGACGTGCGCCTGATCTACCGCGACGACGTTTTAAACACTCTGGATTGGAAACAACTGTTCCCATTACTAAATGTCAAAGAACGTCCTGTGGGAAAAGGCATGGCAGTCCTTGCTGGTTACCTGGTCCACTACGCTCTGCGCCTTGACGGCGAAAAGCATAAGTGGATATTCCAAAACGACAGTGAGATTGCGGAATACAAGCGCTACCAGTGCTTACCCCATCTCGTTGCCGGCTTGCTGAATCATCCCACGGCCCGAGCCGCCAAAACCGCCAAGTTCGGAAGGACCAACGAGCGGAGCATGTGTATGCGTTCGGCTCTCGGCCTCTTGGCCGAACTGCCTAATGTACAGCCACTTGTTCGCCATCGTGCCAATGAGATATTCGAAAGAGTATCAAGCGATAAATGGATACAGACAGGGGAGTTTGCTCTCCGCTGGGACGTCGCCATGGCCAGACCATTTGCCACCGGCTACATTGAGGAGTCTCTCTGCTCTTTGTTCTGCGCAGATTTCTTTTCCAAACAGGGGAAGGGCTTTACTCTCAAGGTGGCAAATCCCAATCCTCGGCTCGACGGTGCCAACGACGAGCGCAAAGAGGCGATCATGCAGCAGCAGGTCTCCAACTTCTGGATGGCGATGGCTTTTTTTGGAAAGTCACTCGCTGATTGGGATTTGGAAGACATCCGTGTTCTCAACCATGGCATCATGGCCAAGAATATCACCATGAGCTGGATTCCGCCGAACGACGGTCCTTGCAAGGCCGAAGTAGTACGGAATGATCGCATTCTACCCTCGATCACTCAGTTGGTCGATGGTGGTTTCATCAATACAGATGCCCTCATGCAGCTCATATGAGCTTTGAGACGGCATTCATCACTGCGAGGGCCACCGTAGACCAACGTCTATGGTAGCCCTCCACCAATTTAATTTTAAAGATAAATGTTTGCATTTAACCGGTTAAAAGCAAACATTCGCCTTTAAAGGAGGCAAAAAGTTCGGGGGGTGGTGCCTAGGTTGGTGCTATTGTGGGTTGTCATAAGGAGACTAAATGGGCGTTGCCCGTAATTTGGACTCCGGCAATTCGGGGATTAGCAGGATGGAAGCTTTAAGCTTTTCTTGCCGGACCCCGGTAAACACAGCAAGGTTCAAAGCCTTGTCCTCCACCTATCGCACGCGGATATTTTTATTTTTTGTTTACAGGTATTTTATCTGCATCCAGAAAATGACAATATCCGCGTCATTATTCTTTACAGTAATTTTAATATTTAGTATGATAATATCATACAAGTAGAAATAAAATATATGAACCGTGAAAGATTAACAATTACTTTACGTAGCGATTTGTTAAATGCGCTGGATGGCACCATAGACGGGGAGCGGTTAAGGAATCGTAGTCACGCCATTGAGTATTATTTGTCCAAGTCTTTGGGTGAAAAAGAAGTCCCCGCATTAATTTTAGCCGGTGGTAAGCCGGTATATTTTGACAGTGAGAAAAAAAGTTTACCGAAAGCAATGGTAAAAATTGCCGGCAAACCCCTGCTCGAGCAAACACTTTTGCGTTTAAAAAAATCAAAATTTAATGAGGTTGTGATCTCGGTGGGCGAAGGTGGAGAGATAATAAAAGATTATTTTAAGGATGGCAAGCAATTCGGTTTGAAAATTAAGTATTCTCAGCAACCGGTAGGTTGTAAAGGAACCGCCCAGGCGGTACTTGCTGCGAAGCTCGCATTGGGGTCCGGACAATTTGTCTTAATTTATGGTGACGTTTTAAGTGACTTGGATTTTGGGGAATTTTTAGAATTTCATCGTCAGCAAAAAAAATCGGTGTGCACCATGTCTTTAACCGGATCGGAATCTGTAGACATGTGGGGCTTGGCAAAATTAAACGGTAATAAAATTGTATCATTTGAAGAAAAACCAAAAAATCCAAAAACGTTTTCTAGGTTAGTCAACGCCGGTATATATGTAATGGAGCCGGAAATATTTAAGTATTTACAAAACGGAATAACCAAGCTGGAAAGTGGAGTTTTCCCCAGATTGGCGGAAGAAGGTAAGTTATCAGGTTATCCATTCGAAGGACTGTGGTTAGACATTTCTTCCAGCGCCGCTTATAGCCAAGCGTCTAAACAGTTTAAAGGCATTTAAGTAATTAAATTTAAAATCACATTATGAGTAAGGTTATAAAAAAAGCTAAAGTTGCCTTAAATGGTTTGGGCCGGATTGGCCGTATTTTTTTGCGCCAGGCTATAGGTAACCCTAATTTTGAAATTGCCGCTCTGCACAGCCGGTCAAGCCTGGAAACTTATGCCCATTTGTTAAAGTATGATTCCACTTACGGGATTTGGGATAAAGAGCTCAGTGTCAAAAATAATATGTTGATTATTGATAGTATAAAAATTCCGTATGTCCAAGAGACAGACGGAGTTTTGCCATGGAAAAAATTGGGGATCGATGTGGTGGTTGACGCAACCGGAAAATATAGCAAGCGGGGATTGGCGGAAAAGCATTTACAAGACGGGGCAAAATACATGCTTGCAACGGGGCCTATGGATGACGCGGACGAAACACTAGTGTACGGAATAAATCATAAAAATTTTAAAACCCAAGAGCACAAAATAATTTCCGCCGCGTCTTGCACCACGGTATGTTCCACTTTGGTTATGAAAGTCTTGGAAGAAAACTTCGGCGTAAAACAAGGGTTTATTAACACTGTTCATGCTTTCACTTCGGACCAAAGTATTTTAGATAATTCTCATAAAGACTTAAGACGTGCGCGTACTGCCGGGCAGTCCATAATCCCCACCAGTTCGGGAGTGAGTAAAACTATTGTTAAAGTTTATCCGCACTTAAAAGGAAAAATGTCGGCTATTTCTTTACGCGTGCCGGCACTTAATCCTTCAATAGTTTGTTTAACCGCAGTCTTGGCAAAAAAAACCACCAAGGAAGAAATTAATAAAGCCTTTATTAGAGCGGCTAAAGGGGAATTAAAAAATCATTTAAGCGTCAGTGACTTGCCCTTGGTGTCCGTAGATTTTCGTGGTAATCCGCATGGTGCAATAGTAGACTTACCCTCTACCGATGTTGTAGATGGCTCATTGCTTTCACTTTTGGCTTGGTACGATAATGAATGGGGTTATGTACATCAAGCGGTTTATTTGTTGGAATATTTGTCCAAACAAATTGCTAAATAACAGTCATTAAAAAACTCGAGGATTTAATCCTCGAGTTTTTTAATGACTTGTAATATTTCTTGATGAATTTTTCCGTTGGTGGCCAGGATGCTTCTGGAATTGATTGTGAGTTTTTTATCTTTTGTTTCGCTGGTCTTTCCTCCCGCTTCAGTTAAAATCAGCACTGCCGCCGCATAATCCCACACGTTAATTCTTTTTTGAATTAAAAAGTCATAAACTCCACGGGCAATAAGACAAATTTCCAAAGTGGAAGAGCCGAGAGTGCGAATTTTTTTAGTGTTGGAAATAACTACCGGAAAACTTTTAATGGCAATGGCAATATCCCTGCCCCAGCCAAACCCGCCAAAAGCCGTGCCGAACTTGGAAGTTTTGGAAACTTGGAGTTTTTTTCCGTTTAAAAAAGAACCTTTTCCGCGCTTAGCTGTATAAAGTTCATTTAAGATTGGGTTGTAAACAACGCCAACCAGCGGGCCGTCTGCGTCCCATAAGGCAACAGAAATGCAGGCAAAAGGCAGGCCTTGAATGTAATTAGTGGTACCGTCTATGGGGTCAATAATCCACACGAGGTCATTTTTTTCGATTTTGGGCGTGCCAAACTCCTCTCCGATAATTTTGTGAGTCGGGAATTTTTTCAAAATGAATTTGCGAAATTCGGTTTCAATTCCGCGGTCAACCTCGGTGACTAAATCATGTGGGTCGCCGTGTTTTATGGAAACGGTTTGAGGACAACCAAAATATTTTTTAAATTTAGGAGCGGATTTTTTAACTGCTTCCACCGCAGTTTTTAAGTAAATATCAGTTTGTGACATATAAGTTAGTATATAGGAAAAAGTGATATAATGATAGATATGATACGGATTTACCGATATATACAGATGATACTGATAATACAGATTTAAAATTACTATAATACTATAATTGTTAGCAAGAATCAGTATTATCCGTTTCATCAGTATTCAAATTTGTATATCAGTATCATATATATTTATGCATATTATTGCCGATCTACAAATTCATTCCAAATATTCCCGCGCCTGTAGTCCCTCCTTCGCTAAAGCTTCGGCGGACATCGCAAGATAATTAAAATAAATTTATGCGTTTTATCGCAGATTTGCAAATTCACTCAAAGTATAGCCGTGCATGCTCGCAGGAGTTAAACCCAAAAAATATTGGGGCATGGGCTGATAAAAAAGGAATTAATATAGTTGGCACCGGGGATTTTACCCATCCAAAGTGGCTTGCTGAGCTGAAAGAGTCTTTGGAAGAAACCAAACCGGGGCTGTACCAGTTGCGTGATAAATCCGCGAACGCATATTTTATGCTGACCGCCGAAGTATCTTCTATTTATAAACAAGGTGATAAAGTTAGAAGGGTGCATAATTTAATTTGGGCGCCAAATTTTGCGGCGGTTGATAGAATTATTGCGGGGCTGGAAAAGACCGGCGCCAATTTAAAATCCGATGGTCGGCCGATTATGGGCGTGCATTGTGACACCTTAGTAAAAATTGTAAAAGAGGCGGATGCGCAAGCTGAGATAATTCCCGCTCACGCTTGGACACCACATTTTGGTTTATTTGGCAGTTTGTCTGGGTTTGATAGTGTGGAAGAAGGTTTTGGTGACCAAACAAAATATATTCGTGCAATTGAAACCGGACTCTCCTCTGATCCAAAAATGAACTGGCAAATATCCGCTCTGGATAAATATTCTTTAACTTCTAATTCTGACGCGCACAGTTTGCGTAAATTGGGGCGAGAGGCGAATGTGTTTGAAATTGACGAAAAAAAATTATCGTATCAAGAAGTTATTCGTGTACTCTACGGCAAAAACCCCAAGGAGTTTTTATATACCATTGAATTTTTCCCCGAAGAGGGGAAGTACCATTTAGACGGACATCGTGATTGCAAGTTTAGTTGTTTGCCTCCACAAACAAAAAAACTAAAAGGCCTGTGTCCGGTTTGCGGAAAAAAACTTCTGGTTGGGGTATTAAACCGAGTGGAAGTTTTGGCAGACAGGGAATGGGGGTTTGTGCCGAAGCGGGTCATTCCGTTTAAAAGTGTAATTCCGCTGGAAGAAGTTATTGCCGACGTTTATGGAGTTGGGGTGCAGAGTAAAAAAGTTGTGAATATGTATGATCAAATGACAGGACTTAGGAAGACTACTGAGTTTGAAATACTTTTGGATTTATCGCAGGAGGAAATTGGGAAATTAGGAAATTCAGAAATCGCTGCCGCCGTTATGCGCGTCCGGGAAGGACGGGTGAGTTTGGAAGGTGGGTACGATGGCGAGTTTGGGAAGGTTCATATATTTACCGAGGGCGAACGGGAAAAATTATTGAAGAAAACCAAGCAAGCTAGTTTGTTTTAACTTACTACATTTATTCTCGACCGAGAATAAATGTAGTATAATGATTATATGAGCGGGAAATACGGATCATTAACTAATATTTTAATTACGGCTATCGGTGAGGCAACTGGTTTTTATCAATGGCCGTTGCCGTATACTAATGGTTGGCGAATAAAACAACTAAACAGTATAAAAAGAAAAAATTGTTATGACGCAGTATGGAGAATGCAGCAGAGAGGGTTGGTTAAAATAATAAATAAAGGCGGTAAGAAATTTTTAGCATTGACTAGCGAAGGAGAATTAGAAAAATTATTTATTAAAGCCAGAATCCCCCATCAAGTAGAATGGGATGGGAAGTGGCGAATAATAATATTTGATATTCCTGAAGGGGCGAGTAAAAAGCGTGACCAACTACGTTGGTTACTAAAAAAGAACGATTTTGTAAAACTGCAGGCAAGTGTATACATTAACCCTTATCCAATTAATAGGGAAGCCATAACTTATTTGCAACAAATCGGACTCATGGCTTATGTAAGAATTTTCAGGGTAGATGAAGTTGATAATGATACTGAGTTGAGAAAAAAATTTAGTCTGCCAAAAATCAACAAACTACATTAATCCTCGGCCACGAATAAATGTAGTAGGTGATGGTTCAAAAGTTGGAGGGAAGAGTATATAATTGCTATAATGAAATATATGGAAAATAATAGTAAATTAACCAAAATATATATAGTTAGGCATGGACAGACTGAAGCCAATGAACAAAAAATCGTTTCTGGACATTTTAATACACCCTTAACTTTAAATGGGGAAAAACAGGCGCAAAGGCGGGCGGAAGATTTAAAACATATTCATTTTGACGCGGTGTTTTCTTCCGACCTGGTGCGTGCGAAAAGAACCGCGTAAATTATTGCTTCTGACAGACAATTGGCCGTTAACACAACTCGGTTAATAAGGGAACGCTTTTTTGGAGATTGGGAAGGACGATTAATTAGTGAAGTGGTGGAGGAAAGTAAAAAAATGATTGCTTGGCGGGAAACTTTGTCTGAAGATGGCAAGCGGGCGTCAAAAATGAATTTTGGTTATGAGAGTGATAACGATATAGCCTGGCGGTTAATTACTTTTTTACGCGAGGTGGCGGTAATTTATTCTGGAAAAACTTTACTGGTGGTAGCACACGGCTCCATTATGCGTGGGCTTTTAATGCATTTAGGTTTTGCAATGTACGAAGAATTACCAAGCGGGAGCATTGAAAATACGGGGTATATGGTGTTGGAATCTGACGGGGTAGATTTTTTTATAAAAGAAACAGTAGGGATTAACAAAGTTAAAATTGAAAATTAATTTTTAAAATAATGCACGCGAAAAAAACGAAAATTGTTTGTACCCTTGGTCCGACATCCCAGTCTATAAAAACTTTAACCGAAATGGTGAAGGCGGGGATGAATGTGGCGCGGTTAAATTTTTCTCACGGCGATCATGAAAACCACGCGCTCTTGATTCGCAATATTCGCGCGGTGGCAAAAAAATTGAATACGACCATTACCATTGTTCAAGATTTGCACGGGCCAAAAATTCGCGTGCTGGCTATGAAACAGCCGTTAACTGTAAAAATTGGTCAGACGGTAATTATTGGTCAAGATTTTGATTTGGATTTGGATGTAAAAAAATCTATTCGGGAAAAACAACGAATTTTAATTGAAGACGGGTTGATTGAATTGGAAGTAGAAAAGGTGCACGGCAATAAAATATATTGCATGGCTTTGTCGCCGGGAAAAATCCAATCTCACAAAGGCGTAAATTTACCCCGGACAAAATTAAAGATTCCGATTCTCACCCCAAAAGATATTGATGATTTAAAATTCGGTTTAAAACAAGACGTGGACTATGTGGCACTGTCTTTTGTGCGTACTGCCAAAGACGTGGAAAATTTGCGGAAATTAATTGTCAAATTCAACCCCAAGAATTTAGACTTGCCGAAAATTATTGCCAAAATTGAAAAACCGGAGGCAGTGAAAAATTTTGACGCGGTATTAAAAGCCTCCGATGCCATAATGGTGGCCAGAGGGGACTTGGGAGTGGAGATGCCGGAA
>Ga0172379_10005245_pt1 | contig 18277 bp, 21 predicted proteins | sample GrowelOW334metaG_FD_119756 | JGI IMG/M metagenome (GOLD analysis project Ga0172379, IMG submission 119756) | Groundwater microbial communities from an aquifer near a municipal landfill in Southern Ontario, Canada - Groundwater well OW334 metaG | ecosystem: Environmental > Aquatic > Deep...
ACGGGAACTCGCGCATCGCTGCGGTTTTCTCGTCCCTTTGTGGTACTTATTTTGTACCGTTTACTTCGCACGTTAATTGTAAATGATAGGACTCAATTTCTGTCGGGGATCCGGGACTCGAACCCGGAACCTCACGCACCCGAAGCGTGCGCCATAGCCAATTAGGCCAATCCCCGACAGAAACCATGTCCAGTTAGATTACATTCGCTGGTGTTAACTATTCTATCACAGAATATACGGTAAATAAAGGGTTTCTATATGGGAACCGTCGATGTTATCATTTTAATCCCATAATGTCAAGGGCGCTTATCCCAAAGCCGGTAAAATGGTACAATATTCATAAAGATATGAGAGTGAAAACCATTAAAACCAGGCTTTTTTTGCCGCCAAAGGATGATGTCTATAGCGAGCTGTTGTCGCGTATTAATAATTTACCGGAAAATTGCGTTGTCGCCGTCGCATCAAAAGTGGTCAGTCTGCAGCAGGGGCGGTGCATTGCCCGTTCAAAAGTAGACCATAAGGATGAGCTGATCGCCACCGAAGCGGAGAAATACCTGCCGCGCCGCTACACGCCAAACCGGTTTGCGGTTCTGACTTTGAAATATAATACACTGATTCCGACGGCCGGCATTGATGAGTCCAATGCGGGTGACTATTACATATTGTGGCCGAAAAAACCGGAGCAAGAAGCATGGAATATCAGGCGCATGTTAGTGAAAAAATGCAAAGTAAAAAAACTCGGCATTATTATCGTGGACAGCCATACCGTGCCACTGCGGCGCGGGGTGCTTGGCATCGCTTTGTCCTACGCCGGTTTTATGCCGATAAATGATTACCGCGGTACCAAGGATTTATTCGGCCGGAAGTTTAAAGTGTCGTCAGTCGACATTCCGGACGCGTTGGCGACGGCAGCCGTGGTGGAAATGGGCGAGGGGACAGAAAGGACGCCGGCTGCGGTCATTTCGGATATCCCGTACGTACGTTTTATTAGCCGGAAGTACAAGCCGCGCACCAAGTTTTCGGATTGGCGGATCAGTTGGGACGACGACCTGTACGGTCCGCTCTTCAAGGCAGTCAAATGGCAACAAAAGAAATGAACATAGAATACGAAGCGACATTCATTCCAGTCGAAAAGGCAGACATCCGGGCCAGACTTCAGGCCGCTGGTGCGACCTTGGTCCGTCCTGAATATATGCAACGGCGGACGGTTTTCCACTTGCCGAAAGGACATGAGATCGAACATGGTTGGCTGCGGGTGCGTGACGAGGGTGATAAAGTCACTATGAGCCTGAAAGTGGTCGACGGTGATAAGATAACGGACCAAAAAGAAGTGTGTATCACAGTTAGTGACTACCAGGAATCAATCCTTCTGCTGGAGAAGATCGGATGTAGGTTTAAAGCATTCCAAGAATCCAAGCGTGAACTATGGACGCTTGATGGCGTTGAAATTACTATTGATGAGTGGCCGTTCTTGGATCCGTTCATTGAGGTGGAAGGGAAGTCGGAAAATGAGGTAAAGTCAGTTTCTGAAAAGATTGGATTTGATTGGGATAGGGCGAAGTTCTGTGCAATAGGAAAACTTTATAAGGAGAAATACGGAGTATCGCTGGATGAGATCAATAATAATACACCGAGGATCGTATTTGGGGAGAAGAATCCGTTTATATGAAGAAGTTTAACGATAAAAAAGATTTATTCGACGCCCGGCTGGAAGGCGACCTGCGGTTCCAGGCGCCGCTGGCTGACCGTCTTCGCCCGGAAAAATTGGAAGACTTTGTCGGGCAGGAGGATATTGTCGGCGAGGGAAAACTTCTGCGCCGGGCGATTGAGAATGATGAAATCTTTTCTATCATCTTTTGGGGCCCTCCGGGTTCGGGCAAGACGACACTGGCTCGTATCATCGCTAACGTCACGAAGTCATATTTTATTAATATCAGCGCGGTGACATCCGGCTTGGATGATTTACGACGGATAGTACGTGAGGCAGTTGAACGCCGCAAGCTGCATGGTAAAAGGACAATCTTATTTGTTGATGAAATCCATCGGTGGAACAAAGCCCAGCAGGATGCGTTTCTGCCATTCGTGGAAAACGGGACGATTACACTGATTGGCGCTACGACAGAGAATCCTTCTTTTGAAGTAATAGCCGCGTTACTTTCGCGATCACGGGTGTTTGTCATGCAACGCCATGGGGTGCCGGAACTGTCTAAAATCGTCAAAAAGGCCTTATTGGACCGGGAACAGGGATTAGGCCAGGATAAGGTCAAAATCGCTCCTAAGGCCCTTGATTTGCTCCTGGAGGCGTCTAATGGGGACGCCAGGACAGCTTTGAATGCCCTGGAAGTGGCTGTAAAAGTAACCAAACGAGCGAAGGACGGTTTTAAGCACCTGGATTTACAGACCATGGAAGATGCTTTGCAGCATCGGGCTTTGCAGTATGACAAAAAAGGCGAGGAGCATTACAATGTCATTTCCGCTTTCATAAAGTCTATGCGCGGTTCAGATCCTGACGGCGCCCTCTACTGGCTGAACCGGATGGTTGAAGCGGGGGAAGATCCGGAATTCATTGCCAGGCGGATGGTAGTCTTTGCCAGTGAAGATGTCGGCATGGCTGACCCAAACGGACTCAAGACCGCCGTTGACGTATTCAATGCGGTCAGGCTGATCGGCTATCCGGAATGCCAAATCAATTTAGCTCATGGCGTGGTGTATTTGGCAAAAGCGCCAAAGGACAATTCTGCCTATAAAGGGTTACTGGCCGCTAAAAAAGATGTGAAACAAACTATGAACGAGCCGGTACCGCTGCATTTGCGAAACGCTGTGACTGATTTGATGAAAGATTTCAAATACGGCGAGGGGTACAAGTACTCACACGATTATTCCGCAACGGAGGGGAAGCAGGAATACCTGCCGAAAAAATTGACCGGAAAGAAATATTATAAACCAAAACCATGAGCCTTGGCCTGATATTATCCCTGACCGCGGGACTGCTTTGGTCGTTTGGGAATGTCCTTGACAAGGTTTCGGTAACTCGGATTATCAAGCATCCGATCGGCTTGCTGTATATTTATCTCACTTTTTCCGCCGTTGCCGGACTCGTCATCCTGCCATTGACCACGAATGTATTCGTCTGGCATGACGCCTATCGGTTTGCTGGGGTGGCTGTGTCGTACACTCTCGCCATGTTTTTTTATTTCCGGGCCATGCAAAAAGAGGAGCCATCGCGGGTAGTCCCGCTTTATGCGTTGGTGGTCTTGTTCCTGTCGGTATTCAGCGCGATTTTTTTGGGAGAAATATTCAACTTTGTGACGTATATTGCCATTGTCCTGTTGATTGTCGGTACGGCCGGCATTACCTCCCGAGGAAGTATCGTATCAGTGTTCAAAAGCCGTGCCTTGGGACTGATGATCATGAGTTCGCTATGCTATGCTACGGCCTATACATTGATAAAAAGTTTATTGGGCACGTATACGCCGTATGATGTTTTTGTTTATCAGCGGCTTTTCATCGCGGGCATTGGATTGCTCCTTTTGCCGTTCGTGTTCCGTCGGCTGAAGACCATTGTGAGCGCCATCCCGGATAGGAAGTTGATCGGTCTCAGTGTGGTGAGCGAGCTATTGGGTGAAACGGGCGGCCTGCTGTTCGTCATTGCCTCATCAGTATGGTATGTGACTCTCGTTGAAACTGCCGTCAATATTGAGTTCGTATTTATTTTCATCTGGGGACTGGTCGTGACCAAGTTCTGGCCCAGGTTGTATACTGAAGGTGTTGATAAGAAAGTGATTCTCCAAAAAGCCTTTTCTATTGCGTTAATTTTAATTGGCATAGCCATAATCAGCAGGTAATATGAAGACAAAACTTAAAAAATGGAAAAAAATCACCTCACATGTGCTCTTTCGGAATAAGTATTTTGACCTGCATGAGGATATTGTCCGGCTCCCGAACGGCGCGCTGACCAAATATTATATCAATAACCCTGACGGGCGGGCAGTCCATGTGCTGGCCGTAGACGACCAGAAACGGATGCTCGTCACGAAGGAATATCGCCATGCTGTCGGAAAGGTCATGCTCGGTGCCATCGGCGGATCGGTTGACCGCGGGGAAACACCGCTGCATGCCGCACAGCGTGAAATGAAAGAGGAGACTGGATTCCGGGCGAAACACTGGAGGTACTTGGGGAAATATTTCGCAAATCCGGCCAGGAGCGGGGCCGTCTTTTACGTGTTTGTCGCTTCCGGATTGACCTCTGGGTCATCCCATCCAGAGCCGGCCGAGATCATTGAGACTGAGTTCTTGCCTCTCGGACGCCTCGATAGTATGATGAAAAGGGGGCTGATCGACGACGGGTATTCATTAGCCAGTTATATGCTATTTCGAATAAAGACGAACTATTATGGCCTCAATTAAACTATTAGTCCAAGGGTACGCACAAACCGGCGACGTGGAACGCGCCAGCAGCACTTCTGTTTTGGTAGTCGATAAGGATGTGAAAGTCGTGGTCGACCCGGGGGTCAATCGGGAGGCGCTGGCAGCCGGGTTGCAAAAAGAGGGATTGAAACCGGAAGATATCCAGTACGTTTTGATTACGCACTACCATCCGGACCATGCGTATGGTGCGGCCTGGTTTCCGCAAGCGGCCCTGCTGGATTATAAGGAAAGGTATCAGGGGGATAGTATTAAGCAGCATGACGGTTTTGTTCCGGGTACGGAACTGGCTATCATGCACACGCCAGGGCACACGCCGGAACATTGTTCGTTGGCCGTGCCGACAGAGCAGGGGATGGTGGTCGTGGCTGGAGACGTATTTTGGTGGCCGGATGGAGTGAAGCAGACGTTAGACATAGACTATCCCGATGAATATGCCCAGGACGTCGCCACTCTGCAGGAAAGTCGGCAGAAACTATTGAAGCTGGCCGACGTAATTATTCCGGGTCATGGGCATGCCATGCAAGTCACTAAAGATTGATTATGCGCAATGAACGTTCAGCCGGAGCGGTAGTCTATTTCAGGAAGACCGGGCGTATTGAATTTTTAATGATGAAGTACCGGCATGGCCGATGGGATTTCCCGCGGGGGCATTTGGAGAAGGGTGAAACGGATCATCAGGCGGCCGTCCGGGAATTGCAGGAAGAAATCGGTGTCCGGGTCAGGCGGTTTGTCCCGGGTTTTCGCGAGGCGGTGAGCTGGCGATACACTTCGGGAGTGACCGGCATCCGGATGCAAAAGGAAGTAGTGCATTTTTTAGTGAAATTGGAACACCAGCAGGTCAGACTGTCAGAGGAAGACCTGGATATGCGTTGGCTGCCGTACCGGGAGGCGATGCAATTGCCGATGTGGCCGCACGTCAAACAGGTGTTAAAAAAAGCGAATACTTTTATCCTGGCCAGAAAAACGTTTTGACGGCCCTGGGTTTTTCGAGTACGATGAGCATATATTCAATAAGCAGAACATATGAATGATGAGCGCTGGGAGAATACGGTAGGTAAAATAAAGGACAGTTTCGAAGTTATTGAGCACCGTACTGAGAACCTTGACCCGGATCCGGGTACGGTCGAATTCATAATTTTCAACGGCCCCTTGGGAAAAATGAAGCTGGAACGGACAACCAGGCCCCTGGTGTTGGATAAACGGGCCATCGGTTCCAAACGGATGGGAAGCCAGGCTACTGTACAGTATGTGTATTCCGATACGGAAAAGACCCATACGTTCAAAGCCCTGCGCTGGGACGCCGGACAGAATGACTGGGTAGAGATGGGAACCGGTGAGAGTTTCAAGCTATGAAAAGAACGTTCACGGTTTTTCTGGTCATTTTTATCATCATCGTATTCGGTTCGCTGGCGATCCGGTATTTTGCCAACTCCGCTGAACAAGATAACTGGTTTAACCGCGAGTATCGATCCCGATTCAGCCGTTATTCGTTTTTACGTTCCGTCTATAATTTACACTGGGATGGCGATGCGGCAGCGGATTATCTTTTGGCAGGTCAATATACGAATATCAAGATAGTGCTGAACCGCTATGATGAATGCGCTATCACGCCTGCCGACCTCGAGCCGGTCCGTCTAGAAATTGAGAGGGTGGTACAGAAACCCGGTCAGGTAACCGTAGTTGACGGTAAGCTTATGACACTAATTCTGGACGGTTATGACCGGGCGGGTATCAGGACCATTGCCGGTAAGTTCCATGAATCGAAAACCGCCGGCGACACCGCAGTCCTGAACATCTATTGCCTGAACACGTACACCGAACAGCCGACAAATATCGGCATGACGGTCAATGAAGACGGCGTGGTAATTTTTTACAAAACGTTACAGCGGGATACTGGCTCTGCAACGGCTTTAACCGGTACTTATCTCACGTCCACCATACTGCACGAGTTTGGTCACCAGATCGGTTTGGACCATGGGCAGGATCCGACCTGCCTGATGGCTGATACCGTGGACATGTCGCCCTTATTGGACTCCCGGTTTGCAGTATTTACCCCTGTGGCATTCTGTGAATCAGAACTTCAGCGTATTGAAGAAATCCGGAATTCACTCTATACTGATAAGTATTAAGCATTATTTTTTTACGTATGAAAATGAAGACTGCGCTGATCGCCGTCCTGGCCGTCGCCATCGGGGGAATCATCTTTTCCGGCTATCTCTCGTATTACAACATCTGGGGACCTGGCTGCAGCCAGGCTATCATCAGCTGTGGTCCGAAACCTTTGAAAATATTCGGTTTACCGCAGTGTATTTACGGGTTTTTCATGTATTTAATTGTTGCTATTTTGTCGGTAGTGGCCATCATAAAGAACAATTCCCGGTCGGTAACGAAGTGGGTTATGGGAATCAGCATTTTTGGGTTACTATTCGCGGGATTCCTGGCGGTGTATGAACTTTTTTTCCAGACATCGGCATCAGTCGGCGTCCCGGCCTGCGTGTACGGATTTTTCCTGTATCTATTGGCTGTAATATTCTCGGGTGTCGGTTTGCGCCACAAAGACGAGATAGGCCAGCCGGCTATCCAATAAACAATTTTCCATGAGCGAATACATTCAAACCGCACTTGATTGGATCACAAATCCCAGCGGCCTTGGATTCCCCGTACTGATGGGAGCCGGACTTGGGGTGATCGTTTTCATGATGAACAAGCAGACAAAATCATGGAAAAAAGCTGATACGAAAATTGAGAAAAAGAAGGATACGCTCCGGAATTTTGAGACTCCATACAAGCCGTTTTAAAAAAAATAGTTTTAAAGTATGCAGGATTTTCCTTGTAAAGGAAGACTTTTTTTGTTACCATTTGGTATATGCCACTTCTTTCTGTTTCAAATTTAACTAAGAAATTTACCGGTAAAAAGGGCGTCATCACCGCTGTTGAGGGGGTAAGTTTTTCAGCTGATGCCGGCGAGATTTTTGGGCTCCTTGGGCCAAATGGTGCCGGCAAGACTACAACGATTAGGTTGATTTCAACGGTGCTTGAGCCGACTGGTGGATCCGTCGTAGTGTCCGGGCATGATATCAGGAAAGAATCGGAGAAAGTCCGGCGGACTATTGGAGTATTGACTACCGACATAGGCCTGTATGACAGATTTTCCGCCCGTGAGAATTTACGTTACTTCGGTGAGCTGTATGGCATGACAGGTGAACCACTGGAGAAGAGGATTAATGAACTGCTGGATCTGCTTGAGATGAGGGATTTTGCCGACCGTCGGGCCGGCAAGTTTTCCACCGGAATGAAGCAAAAGGTGGCCATTGCGCGCTCGGTCATCCATGACCCGCAGGTGATTATCTTCGACGAACCAACTTCGGGACTCGACGTCCTTGCTTCACAGACGGTCGTAAAGTTCATGCAACACGCAAAAGAGAAGGGGAAATTGGTTATCCTGTCGACGCATGAGATGTTTAATGCTGAGAAATTATGCGACCGGGTGGCGATCATGCATCAGGGTCGACTTGTAGCTTTGGACACCGTTGAGAATATTAAAAATTCCACAAAGACTCGAACACTAGAGGATGCGTTTTTAGCCATCGTAAAGCGCGACCTTTCAAGTCCGCCTGGCCAGCCCTTCAGTCCGTCAGGACGTGCGAAAATATTTTCCGGTCAGGGGATCATGATCAATGGCAAGATGTTTGCCTGGTGGCGTGTTGGAGTAATTATATTAGCTATCGGTTATGCCATTTATCAGTTTGTAAGAAAATAATGCGAGAAATACTTACAGTCTGGAAAAAAGAACTCATCGATACGTTGCGTGACCGGCGGACGCTGTATACGGCCGTCATTATGCCGATCTTGCTTATGCCCCTGATCATGGTCGGCAGCTTCAAACTGCAAGAATCGCAGATAAAAAAATCCCAGGAGCAGGAGGCGATTGTAGCGGTGGTTAACCGGTCCGCGGCACCCGAGTTAGTCGAGTTCTTGCAGAGCCAGGATAAAATCAAGCTCAGCGATGTCACGGATGATCTCGATAACCGTTTGAAAAAACTTGAGATCCAGAGTTACATCGTCATCCCGCAGGATTATGGTATGCTGGCCGCCGCTGACGAACCTATTGCCATCCCTGTGTACGAAAAAAGCATTGAGCAAAAGTCGTCGATTGCCGCCCAAAAAGTGACCACCGCGCTGACCGTGTACAATCAGATGCTCACCAAAGGAAAACTGGACCAGGCAGGGCTTGATTCAAAGATTTTACAGAACATCATTGTCGAGCCGAAAGACCTGTCGTCCGACCAGGAAAAGGGCGGATTTTTTCTCGGCATGCTGTTACCCATGTTTATTGTGCTGTTCTCCATCGTCGGCGGGATGTATGTGGCTATCGACGTTTCAGCCGGTGAGAAGGAGCGTAAAACCCTAGAAGCCTTACTGGTAACCCCGTTATCCCGTTTGCGGATCGTGACCGGAAAATTTTTGGCTGTGGCGACCACATCAATCGTATCCGTTGTACTCTCGGTTACGAGCATGTTTGGCGCTTTCAAAATATGGCCTCCCAATCCGGCATTTGGCATCCCGGCATCCTTCAATATTTCCATCACAACAGCCATAATCATGTTGGGTATCGGAATCATCTTGTCGATTATGTTTGCCGCACTACTGTTGGCGGTGGCGATTTTCGCGAAAAGTTTCAAAGAAGCGCAGAATTACATCACGCCGTTTTATCTGCTCGCCATCTTACCCGTGTCGATATTTTCTTCAATCCCGGGTTTCAAGCCGCCGCTGGCACTTTTTTTCATTCCGTCGGTCAACGCCGTTTTCTTGTTCAAAGAAAATTTAATGGGTGAATTTATCGCCTCGCATATTATTATAACCGTCGCCAGCACTATTTTGTTTGCGATTGCCGCCATTGTTATCGCCACCAAGATTTTTTCCCGGGAGAGCGTTCTTTTTCGCGATTAACCGGCCGGTATTGCCGGCCAGTTTATAATAAGGTAAGATAACACTACAGTACGTTTCATTGAATACCATGCTATGAAGATAAGCGATATCATGTCCAAAAAAGTCATTACTATACCGGAATCGGCAACCTTATTGAAGGCTGCAAAAATTTTATCTGAGAGCCAGATCTCCGGCGCGCCGGTGGTGAATGCCGCTGGGAATTTGGTCGGAATCATTTCTGAAAAGGACCTGTTCAAAGCGCTCTACCCGTCGCATGCCGAATTTTATGAAAGTCCGGGCCTGTGGCTGGATCTGGATACCCTGGAGGAGAAGACCCGCGACGCGGCCGATAAACCGATTGTTGATTTCATGAACCGTGAAGTCGTGACGGTCAGTCCTGACGCTTCGCTGATGCAGGTCGGATCGATTATGCTGGTTCGTGGCATCCACCGGGTCATTGTCGTCGGCCAGGACGGTGAAATCGTCGGTGTGGCTACCCGGCGCGATATCTACCGGAATATCCTGAAGAACCGGCTGAAAATCTGATTTCATGCCAGAGCTACCGGAGGTCGAAACAATCAGCCGCCAGCTGGATCGCATTATGCGAGGACGGCGGATTTTGGGTATCACGGTCCGCCTGCAGAAAATGATCCGAGGAAATGTACGGTCGTTCAAACGAACCGTTATTGGGGCGCGGGTTGTAAAAATCCGAAGACGGGCAAAATTAATACTATTTGATTTATCAAATGGTTGGTCTTTTTTGGTACACCTCAAGATGACCGGCCAGCTGGTTTTCCGGCAGGGCAGGAGATTGCGTTTTGGGGGCCATCCGATCAGGGACGGACTGCGGGACCTGCCAAACAAGTATAGCCATGTTATTTTCAAATTGGATAAGGGTGCGTCATTGTATTTCAATGACATGCGCCAGTTTGGTTTTGTTAAGGTGATGCGTACAGTTGATCTGGAAAAGTATTTTCTGGCAGAAAAGTACGGACCGGAGCCGTTACGGAAGGATTTTACACTTACCGTATTCCTTGGGTTGCTGGAGCTAAAAAGGGTACAGCGGATTAAGCCGTTGCTTATGGACCAGTCTTTCATCGCCGGGGTGGGGAATATCTATGCCACCGAGGCCTGCTTTGCCGCACGCATCAAGCCGGACCGCCGGGTGTGTACTATAAACTTGGGGACGCGTAAAAAGCTTTTTCAAGCCATAATCTCAATACTTAACAATGCAGTGCGACTTGGGGGCACGACGGCAAAAAACTACACGGATGCCCATGGCCAACCTGGACGGTATGTGCCGAAACTCAAGGTTTATGGGCGCGAAGGAGAGCTATGTTACCGTTGCGGTCATACAATAAAAGCCGATCCGCTGGCTGGGCGGGGCACGGCCTGGTGTCCGGGATGCCAAAAATAGCCCCGAGCGACAGACTCGGAGGATGGTACTGTTTAAAAAATGAAGTTGATCAGTGTAGCGATTACGATACCGACTCCTGCGCCAACCAGGACTTGGGGCAGGGTATGCTCTAGTTTGGTGGCAACTACGGGAAATTTTTTCTGTTCCTCTGGAGTGAGCCGCTGAACAAGCATTTTTACCGCCGTGCCATGGCCGTCTATATACCGGCGGAGGATGACGGCATCAGTAATGACAATCAATGACAGAACCATGGCAATCCCGAAATCAGAGGAGCCGAGGCCCTCGGTGAAAGCTACCATCGCTGACATTGAGGACACGAACGCTGTATGTGACGAAGGCATGCCGCCGTATGTGAAAAAGAAGTCTTTTAGGCTATAATTACCCTTGATCCCGTCCGTCAGCAGTTTGATGGATTGGACTATGACGAGGGTGATGAATGGGGTAATAATTATTTTTATATAACTTTCCATATGCATGATTTTTTATCAGCGATCGTATTGGGGATAGTTCAGGGGTTGGCCGAGTTCTGGCCGATTTCTAGCTCCGGCCACCTGATCATCGCGCATGACGTATTAAATTTCGGATTTGTGGATAACCTGACGTTTGACGTTGCGCTCCATATGGGAACCCTCCTGGCACTAGTCGTGTTTTTTTGGCATGATATTATCAAATATATCGTAGCATTCTTCCGCAGTCTTGCCAACTGGAATGTACGAAACGATTTTGATCAGCGGATGGCCTGGTTCGTCATTATTGCCGCTATCCCAGCCGGTATCGGAGGATTTCTCCTGGAGAGCTGGGCGGACACGGTGTTCCGGAATTTATGGCTGGTTGCCGCTTTAATGATCGCTGTCGGGGTTGTTTTTTTGATCGTCGAAAAAAAGTCCACCCAAACCAAGGACCTACCGCAGGCAACCTGGAAAACAGCCCTGCTGATCGGTCTTTCCCAAGTTATCGCTCTCCTGCCGGGCACGTCGCGTTCCGGGATTACCACATTAACCGGTATGACACAAGGCTTGAAGCGGAGTGAATCGGCCCGTTTTTCATTTTTATTGTCCATACCAGTCATCCTGGGCGCCGGACTGATGAAACTGTATGACGCGACCAAGGAAAACCTGACCAGTCAGGACTGGCTGCTGATGGCAGCAGGTATTGCGTCGGCCACGCTGGTCGGATATTTTGCCATCAGGTTTTTGCTGAAGTATTTTCAGAACCACTCATTGAAAGCGTTCGCCTATTACCGGTTTGTCATCGCTGGAGCGGTGATCGTCTATATGCTGGTCCGATAAATTTTACAGCATAAAAAAACCAGCCTGTATGTCGGCCGGTTTTTTGTTTGGGATGATAGTTAGAAGGGGAGTTCTGACTGTTTGGTGTCCGGGGTATGGCGCCGGAATTTGTAGTACAAGGTGAGTATAACGCCGATACCGACCAATACCCATGGCCACCATAGGTACGTTTCAGCGCAGAAGTATTTGTAATAAATAATTACGCCGATAAAGGTGACGAGGAACGGGAAGATCCACCAGCCGTTGTTCTGATGGCGTCGTTCATAGGAGTAGTAGATCGCCAGAATAATGGTGTAGATGACCAGTATGAAGACAATCAGTTTTCGGCTCGGGTTGGTGCAGGCAGCGGTGGTTGTTGATTCAGTTGACTGGGTGTTTGTGTTCGCTTCCGCCGAAATAACCTCGCCCGTGTTGGTGTTAATATTGGAATTTTTATTTGTCGACTTGTTAACATTGTTGACAATGGATGCGGCCGTGTTCGTATCGGACGTTGAGTTGGTAGTGCTGGCGGTTACCTGGTCTGTGCGCGTGTCTTTGGCGATTACGCCGATCGAGGCTTTGACGGCACCGACTTGCGCAGCCACAAAACCTGTACCTCCGTGCGTAGGCGTGAATAATCCCGTGGTACTGACAGTACCGACGGCAGCGTCCGTCGTCCAGGCGATTGTCGGGTTCGCGATGGGATTCTGATACGCATCCGCCACGGTCACGCTGAATTGTTTGGTTTGGCCGATCTCTACTACAGTCGGACGGTCATTTGGAGTAATGATTACTGACGCGACTTCGGCTACACTGACTGAAATTTGCCAGGACTGGGAATCATAGCCGTTCTTGGCATCGCTGGCTTGGGCGACGACGTTATACGTCCCGGCTTTTGTCGGCTGCCAGGATATCTGGGAGTTGGCCAGGGTCATGCCTTCCGGCTGAGTGGTGAGCGAAAACGCCACAGTGTCATTGTCGCTGTCGAATGCAGTCAGCTGGTAGGAGTAAGCTGCTCCAGCCAAGACAGCGGTAACCGGCTTTGAATTAATGATTGGCGCATGATTGATTGCTTGAGCCGAGGCGGTCAAAGGCCCAAAAACGAGAAAAGCGACCATAGCCACCATGGACACCATGGCCAGGCAGTGGCCAACATAGCCCCTCCAAGTAGGACGTAGTTGCATAAGATGGTTAGATATCTGGTTAAAGGTAATTACTTCATCTTATTAGAAATCAGCCGGTCGGTCAAGCCGGTTAGGCGGGCCTGCAAAATACCAAAATCCCCCTGAAAACAGGGGGATATGACGTGTGGATAACTATCGGTAAGTTATATGATTTTCAGCATCTCGGGAACGCGTTCCAGGAAGTGAGGATGCAGTATGATGGCAGCTGTGGTTATGATGATAACCAGTAAAGATTGGGCAATGACATGAGGGTGCTGTATCCTGATTTCCACAACGATATTGGTCAGTAATACGATGACGATGAAAATGAGGAACACGAGGTAAAATTGCTGGGAATAGTCTATGAGTTTGCCGATGAACCCGGGTGGTTCGTTTTCTATGGCGGCGGATTTCACGATCGGCGTATTATCAGTGCGAGCGGCCAGAGGCTTTTCTTCCGGAGCTCCGGAATTTGTATTTTCGTTAGTCAACACGGCAGCGCCGGTATTGGCGTTTGCAGTCGTGTCAGTATTGGTATTGCTGTTCGTCAGTGGAGTCTCGATAACCTGAGTCTGTGTTTCTGTACCCTTTTCTGGAGGCGCAACTACCACGATAGGCAATTCGATAGTCCCGCCGCTGATCCAGGCTTTCCCCTCTGCTACCAAGCCGTACGATTCTTCATAAGAACCTGCTTCGGATGGAGCTTTCAAGGTAAATTCGAACTTGCCGGACTGGCCGGGTTTCACCTCGGCTTGCTGGAGGGTGGCTGGCCGGTAATATGATTTCCAGGTTTCGTCTTCGAATGCGCTGTGGCGTCCGGCCGGGTTCGTGACGTTCATGGCGACAAAGTACTCCCCGGAGTTTGTCCAGGTGATCGTGCCGGTATTTTTGAATTCCACCCAGAACTGTATCCGTTCAAGCGGCTTGATGGCTAAATCTTTGGCGCTCTGGTCCGACAGCTTCGCCTGGAAGTACTGAGGTTGGGCCGCGGTCGCATTCGTCGGCTTAACTACCGGTTTGGCCACATTCGTGTTTGTCGGCGCGGTATTCGTGTTAACTACCGGTTTGGCCACATTCGTGTTTGTCGGCGCAGTGGCCACCGGTGTCGGCGTGGGTGCTGGTGCCGGCGCAACAGTCTGTTCATAGGGCGTGCCGAAGAACACCACAAGTAAGGTGGTTTGATGTCCCTGTAATTGCCCTTCCATGACGGCGATGCCCATCTCGGTGTATTTTTCGTTCATGATGTTTTTCTTGTGGCTCGGGCTGTTCATGAACGCGGTATGCACGGAGGAAGCTTCAGTAAAATCCATGGCCAGGTTTTCTCCGGCGGATGAGTAACTGTATCCGGCCTGCCTGAGGAATTCCCAGGGTTTGGTGCCGTCTGGGGAGGTATGGGCGAAATAGTCCTTGGCGATCATGTCTTTAGCTTTCAGCATTGCTGCCTGATTCAATGTGGTATTCAGGGTTAACGGACTGATGCTGGCTTCGGCACGGGACGCATTTGTCAGGTTAAGCATTTCCGTCTGGGTGATGGCCGCGAAATGGCCGGCAGAAGGGTAGGTCAAAAACAGGAAACCGGTAACGAACAGTTTGACGGAAATGATGGACAAGGAATAAATTTTCAATGCCATAGGGCGTAACGCATGAGGGTGGTGCGCATTGCCGTCGTGCGGTATGAGGAAACGTTTTGTATGCTTGTGCGACAACGCCAACCGGTAGAACAGCCGGTTTTTGAGTTTGTCAAATTTTGATTTAGCCGGAATTTGCATACAGCGAGGGCGTTATGATTATTTCGAAAGTTTGTTGTGTATAACCTTTACGATTTCTGTCAATTTCATATTTGATTTGACCAGGTAGTCCTGTACATCCAAGGCAACTGCTTTTTTGGTATGTGTCCAATCGTCGACATTCGTCAGCATGATGACTTTTGCCGTTTTCCCCCAGACATTTTGGCGTAATTCAGTCAGTACCTGCAGTCCGTCTTTTTTCGGTAAAAGTATGTCCAGCAAAATGAGGTCCGGTTTATTTTCCAGTGCCTGTGTCAAACCGTCGTCGCCGTTTTTTGCCTGAACTACAGTAAAACCTGCCTGTTCAATTTTATCCGTGAGCGCTTCCATCAGCGGTGTTTCATCCTCGATTATTAATATTGATTTCTTGGTAGTTTCCATATTGTTCGCACTTTAGAGGATAAATACTGCGCATTTATTATACTCCATATTATTTAACAAACAAGCATATCATTTTGTTAGTAATTTGTCAAGGGTACGCCAAAGACGCCAAAGTTTTTGGGTCCTGGGGTATATGTATTTATCTTGGTTTATGGGATTTCCTGGGCGACTACGACCAGCCGTTGTTTTGTCGTGAACAGCGGAGTACAGGTGATCAATGTCACCTGCGGATTTGACGTCGGATTCAGGACATAGATGTCAGTCGGATTGACCACTTTCGTTTCGGTAACCTGGTAGTTGTATTCCAGTCCCTCCCAGTGCACAGTGAATGTGTCACCGACGATGAGTTTGTCCAGTAGGTAAAACGTTTCTTTGGATGGAGGGCGGTATTTATACCGGTGGGCGGTGATGACCGAATTGCCGCCTTTGTCCGGGGATGAGGTGTAGGGCAGATGCCACGCGCCGAGATTGAGTGCGGTTTTTTCGTTTGTACCCTCCACGATCTTCATATCCACGCCGATTTTCTGAATAATGATACGGTTGTCGCCGGTCACGGTCTTGCGGTTGATCGGCAGGCTGCCGGACACGAAAGAATTGGTGTTAGCTTGGTTCGTGATGGTCAATGAGGCCAGAGCGGTGTCTTCACTGGGTGGCCAGAATTTGTATTGTATGTCCGGCCAAAAAGGGTAGACGATCACAGCCATGCCAATGATAATAAAAACAAACGCTACCCAGCGGAGCCATAGCCGTCTGGGCCGATGGTGCGATTGTTTTTTGGCGGGGGATGACAAATCCGCCAGTGGCGGAAGGACAGCCTGACTGTTCGGCACGACAGGAGGGAGGGATGGGGCAGTTTTTTCCACTGTTACCGGTATTGGCGTTTCTGTTTTCGGTGTAGTTTTTCGGCGCGTAGTTTTTATGGCAGGGGTGATGTTTTTTGGCATACATTGTGATAAACAGTATGAACAATTGTACTCGAGAAGCGTCTCATTGTCAAGGCAGGCCGAAAAATAAAAGAGCCCCGCCGTGAGGCGGGACTCTTTCTATTTCGGATTGTTGCAGATGCTATTTGATCCGTTTCGCCAGTACCAGGCCGCTGCCGAGGATCGACAGGCCGGCAATCAGGCTTGGCAGTAATCCCAGGCCACCGGTTGACGGCAGGGTTGTTACTGTCGGTACGATGTCGGTTTCTTCACCGAGTACCGTTCCCGCGATTACTTCCACGTTTGCCTGGGCTGATACGCTGACAGTGCTGTCAGCTTTGGCCGTGGCCGTGTTGACATATTTGCCTGGGAGCGTGCCGCTATCGACTTTAACTTCATACGTACGGGTCACGCTTTCTGTCGGCACCAGGTCGCCGAGGTCCCAGGTATGGTTGATGGTGTTATTGTCAGCAAAGACCATGCCCTGCGGCAGAGTGTCGGTCAGGGTGACGTTTAGTGCCGGCGTAGTGCCGGTATTGGTCACGATGACCGTGAAGGTGATTGTACCGCCCGGATTGACCGTCTTTTCTTTGGCGGTCTTGGTGATCGCCAACGTGGCTGTTTCTTCACCCAATACTGTCGGAGTGCGGACTTCGCTGGTCGCCTGAGCTGTAACTCCAGGCACGCCGTCAGCTTTGACCGTTGCACTGTTCACATATGACTTGGCTGTAGCATTGCTGTCGACATGTGTCTTGTAGGTGACCGTCTGGCTGGCACCTGCGGCTAACGTCGCCCAGGTCCAGGTTTTGGTCGTCTCGCCGGTATTGACGCCGTTGGCATCAAGGTAGGTAAGTCCTGACGGCAGAGTGTCGGTCAGGGTCACGTTGGTGGCTTCAGTATTGCCGGTATTCGTCACGACCAAAGTATATGACAGTGTGTCATTCGGGTTGGCAATGGTCTTGTCGACTTTCTTGGTCAGAGTGAAGGTAATGACCGGGGTCAATGTCTCTCCCTTGGTGACAGTGGTGGTGACTTTGTTGCTGTCTTTACCGTCTGGGAAGGGGCATGTTGACAATGTGATCATTGACGCCGTATCTTTTATATTATTGCAGTTGATCGTGGCAATATTATCAATGGCGGTAGTACCGATCGGCAGGCCGCTATTGACCGTGGCTGTGTAGGTAACGTCCACTTGGTTGGTGGCCGGGACGGAAGCGATGGTCCAGGTGATCAACTTTGTCGTGTCGTCATATGTACCGCCGTTGTCAGCCGAGACGAATGTGGTATTAGTCGGCAACGTGTCGGTAACGACCAGGCTGCCCATATCCCCGTTGCCCGTGTTCTTCACGGAGACGGTATAGGTCAGCGTATCGCCCTCGTTGGCAGTCGCTTTATCGACCGATTTACTGATGGAAATGTCCGGAACTTTTGGCATTTCTTTGTTGCCGAAATTGCACATCGGTAAGCTTTCAATCTCAGGGGTACTTGGGAGGCCAAAAAGTACGGTGGTTTTCATGCTGCAAGTATCACCCTTGTTTGTATGAGGAAGGGTGACGGTATGGCAGACAGGGGATGTTGGGAATGTCTGGCTCCAACCGGCCTGTTGGACTTCGCAAATACTGTAAGTACCGGCAAGCAAATCCCCAAAGTGGTACCAGCCGTCCTCATCAGTCAATGTGTTGGCCTCTTCATTATTTAATATCCCGTCGCCATTCTTATCGATGAAAATAGTCCAGCCAGCGAGCTTCTGCTCACATGACATCAATGCACCTGACTTAAGATTGGCACAATCGTAATAGTCGCCGTCTCCATCCAGGTCGTTCCATTTGAAGCCCTCCAGGTTGTAGGTTGGTATCTCCTCGTTCATGAAATACACTTCGGGATTCAGGTTTTCGCCATTTATATTCACGAGGATATCTCCCCAGGTACCGTCATTATTCGGATCGAGCTGTTTCCAACCGCTGACCTGCTCTTCACTGAC
>Ga0172379_10005246_pt1 | contig 18275 bp, 13 predicted proteins | sample GrowelOW334metaG_FD_119756 | JGI IMG/M metagenome (GOLD analysis project Ga0172379, IMG submission 119756) | Groundwater microbial communities from an aquifer near a municipal landfill in Southern Ontario, Canada - Groundwater well OW334 metaG | ecosystem: Environmental > Aquatic > Deep...
GATGAAGCGGTGAATAGGGAAGCAAAACGCCGAGCAACGGATTGTTCGGCGCGATCAACTTCGATAACGGTTGTACGTGTTCATGTCCATGATATTTTTTAACGAGAACGATCGGTGCATGGGGAGCACGCAGTGCAGTCTCTTCGAGCGGTGATATTTTGCAATAGTGCTTTGACGCTTCGATGGACGGCATCATCAGCGCCAGCGGTTTTTCCTCGCGATGCTTCTGCATGCGCAGGCGCTTCACAGCAGCATCATTGTACGGATCCGCCAACAGATGAAACCCGCCGATCCCTTTCACAGCGACGATATATCCGGATCGAATGGCCTTCACTGCGGCATGAAGGGCGGCATCACCTTCTGCAAGCACAGTACCGTCCGGTTCGGTATAGTGTACTAGTGGCCCGCACTGTCTGCATGCGCTCGGTTGAGCATGGAACCGCCGGTCAACAGGATCGTTGTACTCTTTCGCACATTCCGGACACATCGTGAAACTTCTCATGGAAGTGGCTGCACGATCATACGGCAGTGACTCAATAATCGTCATTCTCGGACCGCAATTCGTACAGTTGATGAACGGATACCGGAAGCGCCGGTTCTCCGGTTCAAACATTTCCCGCAAACAATCCGGACAGACCGCGATATCCGGAAGGATCACCGCACTCTTTTTCCCCTCCCCTGTGCTTGTGCGAATCTCAAAATAGGTATATCCGGCAGGATCTAACACCGAAACTTCACAGGAAGCAATTGAAGCCAGAGGATGTTTCTCAGAAAAGAGTTTTTCTTTAAATATCTGAAGCGAAGGTTCATCCCCCTCTACTTCCAACAGTATACCTTCCGGTACGTTGGCAACCCATCCTTTCAAGTCCAACACCACGGCATGACGATAAACGAATGGCCGGAAACCGATACCTTGCACAGCGCCGCTGATCACCATTCGATGTCGAAGGATCGGTCTCGTCACAGAGGATTTCCCCGTACAATGATCGATTGAACGTGATCCAAAGGATTGGCGCGGAATAAAAATATCGAAACAACGGCACTGCGGAGGATATCCATCGCTATCCTCTGCTCCCTGATTGCGCTCGAAGCCAGTCGCACCAGCGCTCAATACCCTCTCCAGTTTTGCAGGATAGTTCAAAGATGGTGAGGTTTGGATTGATGCTGAGCGCGTTTTGTTTCAACGTTTCGATAGTTGAATCGACATACGGGAGCAAATCGATTTTATTCACAATCAGTACCGATGCATTCCGGAACATCGCGGGATATTTCAACGGCTTGTCATCCCCTTCCGTAACGCTCAACACCACCACTTTCTGCGCCTCACCGAGATCATAATTTGCCGGGCAGACAAGGTTGCCGACATTTTCGATGATCAGCAACTCGGTCCGTGCCAGATCGAGCGCTTGCATGGCATCATTCACCAGTCTCGCTTCAAGATGGCATCCGCCGTTGGTAACGATCTGTACTACCGGCACATCCAATTTCTCTATCCGCCGGGCATCAAGATCTGTCTGCACATCCCCTTCGATCACCGCAACGGAGATTTTCGATTTGATTGCTGCCAGGGTCGCTTCCAACAGACTTGTTTTCCCCGAACCAGGAGAGCTGACAAGGTTGATGACAAAATTCTGATACAAGGTGAATAGATCCCGGTTATGTCTGGCCTGCTCATCGTTTTTTTCGAGCACCTTTCGCTCGATAGTGATGATGCTCATGTTTTCACCTCATAACTCTCGTCCATTTTTATCTCCCGAACATGAAGCTCCGTCCCTGCCACAATGGTTGTTGCAAATAATCCGCAGATAGGACATTGAACGCTTCCCTGTTCGGTGAGCGAATCGACACCGCATTCAATGCAATGGATCATGAACGGTACGAGCTCAATATCCAACACGGTATGTTCCAACTCCGTCGATGCAGTAATGGAATGAAAAGAGAATCGCAGCGATTCCGGCACCACACCGGATTGTTCGCCGACGATCGTTACCACCGAACGGATCATATGCCAATCTGCTTCCGGAACATTTTGACGGACGATATCGACGATATTTTGTGCAATGGAAAGTTCGTGCATGGCATCCTCCTGGCGAAGATGTAGATTGAACTATACTACAGTGGGGCATGAATATAAGACAATAAATAATTTTATCGACAACAATGCAACAGAAATGGCTGTATTCATTAAATGATTTGAGAATTCAGAAGAAAATGAGCGGACCTGATCTTGATAATGAAAGGAAAGGTCGTAGAATTGATAAAGGATATTCTTGTCCTTTTACACAATGGTTAAGACTCCAGGTACCGACGAATGCGTACACTAAAAAACCTTGCGGAGATTATTTCCTACGCAAGGTTGAATGTCTTTAAGGTCTCAATTATTTTTGGAGCAGGTCAGAAAGATCGTTCTGGTCGATCTTCACGCCGCTCGCAGCTTTTTCCAGCGCTTCATCCTCTGATTTCCCAATTCCCTTTGCAGAGAATGTGAAGGAGCCGACGACGGCGTTCGACGAATTGTTTTTCAGACTCACAGTCCCTTGCAGCGTGAGATTATACAGCGTCCCGGCCATCCCTTCGATCTTGCTCGGTGTGTCGGAACTGAGTTCAACCAGCAGCGCGTTATTGGACATCGTAACAACTTTATAGCCGATCTGAGATATTGCGGAGGAGAGTTTTTTCTGTACAAGGGCTTCCGTTTTTTTATTGCCGCCATTTACGGAGAGGGAAAATGCTTTGTCGGACGCCTGTGCACTCCATGTGAAACTGATTGATGATGAGATCAGGTTCTGTTCGAACTCTCTGCCAATACCTGGCACTGATATTTTTGTCATAATCGATTTCCCGCTCCGGGCAATCGTCGAAAGTGATGCAGTTCCTTTATCATCTGTTATCGCATCGCCAAGCGGTGTTTTTCCATCCAGCAGGAATGTCACGGTCACTCCAGCACACGGAACGCCGTTCGCCGTCACCGTAAGGACGAACGGCTGTACGAATTTCTCTCCGATCTTCCCTTTTTGATTGTCGCCGCTTTTCTTTTCCAGTTTTATCTGCGACAGGAAGGAGCGAATGTCGTTTTGCAGTGCTGCAGGATTGAAAACGGAAGGAAATGCAAATGGAGCTCGCGCAGCAGCATTATGCAGAACCTGTTTTGCGAACAATGGAGCGATTACCTGTTTGATCTGGTTGGTACTTTGAATTGCTTCGTTCAATTTCCCTTTGGAGAAAAAGTCGCTCGCTGATGTGCGGAGATCGCTTGCCTGTTTCCAGCCTCCTTCGAGTTCCGTCCGCAGTCCGGCAGCGTATTTGTCCCTGTTTAATACCACAAGCGCGTACGTTGTCGAAGATTGATTGTCCACAACAGTTTCGACAACATCTGCGCCGATAATCTCGTCGCTTATCATCGTGCGGGATTGGCGCTTGAAATCGGAATAAATCTGCTCATCGTCGTTCACCGAAAAGTTCTCAGTGACACTCTTCATTTCGGATTGGACCTGTACCCGCAATTGCGAGGCGATATCTGACAATGCACTTTTCTTCGCCGTTTCTGCTCCCGTCGCACCGCTGCCGGTCCCGACACCGATGATGTATTCCGACGCAGGATAGTTGGGATGAGTATGCGTGGAATACCAATTTGGTACTTGAGAAGAAGCAAATGAAAGAAGGAAGATCGTAAGAAGTAACACGTTGATTGATCGCATATTCACTCCAGTATGAACAATCGTTGAACTAATTTTTCACTATTAAACATTATCAATAAATTATAACGCGTTCCGTATTCAATTGTTTTCAAAACATTTCGGAATAGGAAATCTTAATCTCTAAAAACGAGATTTCTCGTCGCAAAAGATTAAAAAAACAGCGAGCTCCTCGAAATGACAGAGAAATTTTATCATTCAACATTGCTTTTACTCCACCCCAACAACAATCAGTTTCCTATTCAGGGTAATCTGTTTCAATTTCCCTTGCGGGAAATTGTTCCCGAACTCCCGCCGCAATTCCCGGAACAGTGCCGACGGACTCTGCAGATCTTTATCCTGGATCCAGGCGAGATAATCCAGTGTGTTATCGGCAACAACGTTTTCCTTCATACGGCCGGCGATCTTTTTCAGTGTCTTCGCAGCAGCATCGGCAATATCATATTTGGTATCTTCGTCAAACTGACCGGTAATGCTGAAAATGATCTTATATTGTGCACCGTTTTTCAGATCGTCCTGCCAATAGGCATTCAGCCGCGAAATCACATTGTTTAATGCATTCGTCACAGCTGCTTCGACCAGGGCGTTAGCAGGGGCTGCGGATTCTTCGCTGTATCCTGTTTCCGTTCCGAGCAGACGCGCAGTCGTGGTCTCATACGCACGGACAGAGACAGAAGCTTTGCGAACATCCGTCGATCCTACTTTTCTTGTATCCACTGTGATCGTGTAGGATACATAAATATCACTTCCTACTGACAAAGCGATCATATAGGAAAGATCTTCTTCATGCCCTTTCAGACTCAGTTGCGCCTTTTGCTGTTCGTAGATCTGCTGCGCCTGTTCGGGAGCAACGACATTATATTTTTTCTGTGTCAGATAGGATTCGATGACAGAAGCACCTTGTTTCAACACGGCGTTGGAGCGAAGTTCATCCAACGGATTCAGTCCAGACTTTACTTCCGGCAGCGCCATGAGCGTTGGCAATCCGATTTCTTCCGTAACCTCTTCCATTTTCTCCAGCACCCTGCGGTCGGTCAAGAATGTGATGATTGCTGCGCGGTTGATGCGGAATTGTTTTTCTACGCGAATCTTCTCACCTCCCGCCAGTTTCACGCGACTGTCGAAGGAGTTCGCCTCCCAGGCAATGAACTTTTGCACATTCCCGTCCGCGAACAGTTCTTGTTCCACCGGACCGAATTTTCGTTTTTCTTCATCGCTGCGGATGATACCGTCCAATCCGGCTCCGCCGTACACAACAAAATAGACCGCTGCTTTCCGCGCATCGTTTTCCGCGATCTTCACCGATTCCTCTTCTTTGAATCCGAAGAGACCGGATTTCCCTCCGATCCCTTTTGCTTTGATCAGCACTTCATCCGCGGTGACCGCTTCGACGAATGTCGCTTGCCGGGATTCGGGAAGGTTTCCTTGTGAAAATGCAACGAGGGAGAAGAGGCAGAGAGAAAGGATTATTTTTTTCATAGGAGGATGTTATTTTATTGAGAAATATCTAAATCATTGTCATCGCGAGGAGTGGCGCTGTAGGCGCCACGACGAAGCGATCTCTTAAACTAAGTCGTAATATAAATCCTTCCAGGTAGGATTTAATGATTCAATTAGTTGAATTTTTTTCTTGCGTGAGCCGCCCTTTAACTGTTTCTCCCGTGCAATCGCATCTCGGATATCAATATGATGTTCAAAATACACTAATTTATTAACATTATACCGTTGTGTGAAGCCTGGGATAAGTTTCTCTTTGTGTTCTTTTATTCTTCGAGGCAATGAATGCGTGATTCCAATATACAGTACCGTATTTTTTACGTTTGTCACTATATATACAACTGGTGTGTTTCGATCATCCATACGCTAGTGTACCCCATACACAGATTGCTTCGTCCCGCTTCGCGGGACTCGCAATGACAACATAGAGTGTCGTAATTACTATCGTACTTTGTCATCGCGAGGAGTGGCGCTGTAGGTGTCACGACGAAGCGATCTGTGTGTTGGACGTCTTGTTATTCCTTTTCCCACAGGCACAGATTGCTTCACCATACGACGGTTCGCAATGACATTTCTGTATTATCATCTAAATCGAAGATGCTAGTTTACTAAAAGAGCGACGGAAGTGCATAATTGATCCAAAGATAAAAACCGAGCCCCGAATACTTTGTGTCCGGTCCCACAGCGTTGTCGTTCTTTGTTTCGTTCTTGTCCTTATCCTTCACACTCGCGGTCCAGATATTATCATTTGCAAAAATGTTGTATTCAGCACCTGCTCCGATAGAGAGCATCGGTGTAATATAGATCTCGATCCCGGCACGGCCGTCAAAACCGAGCGCATCATTTGTCAATGAATAGTCGAGATTATCCCCTTTATTGTCCGATCCGGATGCCGTGAGACTGGTCAGCCAGTATTTAATATCCGCTTGCAACACAAGACCAATCCGTCGGATATAAAATTTCTTCACCAACCCGAAATTCGCATATCCAGTTAAACCGAGGCCGATATCATTGGTACTGTCCGTTCCGGTAATACTGCCGGATGAGTTATATTTCTTAAGATAAAATTTCCCTTCCGGCGAGATGAATCCAATGGAGGCTCCAGCATGAAACCACAACTCCGAAATCCTCGTACTGTTCGCCATACTCCCCTGTACCCAGAGGAATGGTCCGAATGCTGATTTCGTTTCATTCGTCACGTGCACGGTAAAATCATGTTTCGATAAACCGAATGTCGTCGTCCCTTTATCGAACGGTTTGATATTCACCGGCATTGATCCTACGCCGAACACTGCGTTCAGACCAATCATCGGAATTTCCGTCACAGTCAGTCCCGGCGAATAATTCGTTCCCGTTATGGTCTGTGCGTATGAGGTTGCGGATTCATCTTCTCTGTTATTGCCCACGTCGCGAATCTTGACAAACCCGCGGCGGCTTTTCACAATTTCGCCGGATTCAGTCTCTTCCAGTTCCTCCACCCAATAGCTGTCGTCAAGACCGGCCCCTTCCCTGGTGCCAAGATTGAGCGTTACACCGAAGAGTGTCGTTTCAGAAATAGTTCCTGTCAATCGAAACTGTTCAATTTTTTTCGTTTCGTTTGAGATGTTGATTGCACTCGTGTTCGCGGCGTCTGCAAACGTGCTCCAGTCGGCATCGCCGACATCATCCGCATCGCGGGTTGCGCCGCGTTCAATAGCACTGGCCTGCCATCCGTTGGCCCGTCCGATATAGTGTACTGTGGCGGTGTTGGACTTGTCCACGTTCAATTGGAACCATAACAGGGCAACCTTTAGTAAATGCCTATAGGTGATTGTCGGTATCGTTCGAACCACTTTCCCTTTTTCGTTTTTTTCCTCGCGATATCCTTGTTCCGCGGTGTGTCGATAGTATTCCACATATGGCACATAGAAGAATCCGGAATTTAGAATCGCTTCCAGTTGTGCAGCGGAGAGCCCGGCGGATTGCGCTTTGGTGGCAAGAAAGGTATTCCGTTCCGCTTCCGTCAACCGCTGCTGGCTGAGCAATTCCTTGTTGATATCCAGCAGTTCAAGGAATTTTGGCGCGAGCGTCTTTTCGATCAGTGACCGGACTTTCTCAGCGCTGAACGAACTTTCAACTGATGCCTCGCTAGCAAAATTTCCGACCACATTCTCCGGCAGCGACGCATAATTGAACCGTTCCATTTTAATACTGCGGGAGATCGCAGTTAAAATATGATCGGTTTGTTGCTGCGAGAGCTCGTATGATGATGGGACCAGAACTTTATTGACGTAGGAAACTACCTTCTTTTTGTATTGAGCGTTTGAAAAAGAAACAGTCATGCACAACACAATGATCAAAAATGTGAGCCGTTTTTTCATATGGTTGAGGTTAGTGTGTGATGTTATACCACGAGGCGGGGTTGAGTGGGCGTTCCCGCCTGACTGACGCCAGTCGGGCAGGCACGGGATCGAACTGCGATCCTTTTGCCCCAAAAAAAATTTAGACTCTATAAAAAACTTTCTTGTGGGCGTTCACGGGATCGAACCGCGGACCTTCTGCTTGTAAGGCAGACGCTCTGAACCAGCTGAGCTAAACGCCCGAAAAAAAACTAAACCAACAACAGACGCTCTAAACCAGTCCCAAAGGGATCCCGTTGGGACTGAGCTAAACGCCCGAAAAAATTCCTTCTATATACTTTTTCCTCTCGGGTAGTCATCCTGAGCGGGGCCGGAAATTCTTGATTGCCGAGTCGAAGGATGGCGGAAGCTAAACGCCCGAAAAAGATGTATCAATATAAAAAATTATTGCATTCCATCAAAGGAGAATTTGGTCCGGGGAATATCCTTCTCAAGATTCGCTTAGTTTTTTGTTCAACCTTGTCAAGGTTTTAAATGGGTTCTCTCAACCTTGTCAAAGTTTGCTTGAATTTTTTACATAACCTTGACAAGGTTTGTTATAGCAGAGGATATTCTTTAATAAACCGATCCACTGCATCCCGCCAGTCCGGAATAACGATCCCGAGATCGGTTTGCAGGCGGTGATTGGACATGGCGGAAAACAACGGCCGTTGAGCGGGACTGGGGAACATGCTCATCGGCACAGGGATGATCGTAGAAGAAAGCGATAATTTTTTTGCGACATATCTCCCCCACTCATACCGGGAAGCATAATCGCTGTTAGTACAATGATACAATCCGGTCAACCCTTTATCGATTGCCCGTATCGTAATATCGACCAGATCGATGGTGCTGGTTGGGACGGAAACTTCATCCGCTGTTAATCTTAAGACTGGATTCTTTTGCGACCATTGCAGCATTTTATGGATGAAGTTTTGTGTGCCGTTTCCGAACACCCAGCTTGTCCGCAGCACCAGCGCTTGTGTGCCGGATGCAAGCACTGCCTCTTCTCCTCCGCGTTTACTCTTACCATAAACATTCAACGGATTCACACCATCCTGTTCCGTATAGCGATCACCTTTTGCACCGTCAAACACATAATCCGAACTGTAGTGGACAAGTACTATTTTCCGTTCGGCACACAACGATGCGATGGTGCCGGGCGCTTTTGTATTAATGAGAAACGCCGTTTCCGACTGCTGTTCCGCCATATCCACGGCATTATACGCCGCACAATTGATCACGATTGACGGTTTCGTCGTATCAAGATACCGGGAAAGGACGTCAACAGAGGTGATATCGCAATCTTTCTCATCCGGTGCGAGTACAGTCAATTTCCGGCTGGCAAGATCTTTCGCAAACTGTTTTCCCAGCTGCCCGTTGGCGCCGAGGATAAGATATTTTTTCATAGGTAATGGTTTCCATACCACATAGCAATGTCATTTCGAATCCCGATATTCAGAATTTATTATCAAAGATATCGGGATGAGAAATCTTTGCTCCCAAAAACGGGATTTCTCGTCGCCAAAGGTCAAACAATAGCGAGCTCCTCGAAATGACAAAAGTGAGAGAGTAATGTTCTTGCTGTCATTTCGAATCCCGATATTCAAAAGCTATTTTCTGAGAATATCGGGATGAGAAATCTTAGCTTCTAAAAACGGGATTTTCCCAAAGGGATCCCTTTGGCGAAGCCATCACTTTGTGACGGGACTCGTCGCCAGAAGTCAAACAAAAGCGAGCTCCTCGAAATGACAAACGTAGAATGAAATATTGTTATTAACGAATTTTTTGAACGAAGCAAATCGATTTAATAACTTTTTTTTGGGAATTTCAACTACCGAAGATTTAAAAACTGATGCCAACAACGAATTCAATCGAATTGTTCTTTACGGAGAGTGTGTCATCCTTAAACGTGTCAATCAAACTTGGGCTGTAACGAAATTCTGCCAAAACATTTTTGAAGATGCCAATGTTGAATTCGGATCCTATCCCTCCGGTAATTCCCAAATCGCCGTTGCCGACTTTATTCACCGTCACTGCCGGCTTATACCCTCTTTTTGCAGTCATCCCTAACAAATCCCAATGCGGACCGGCGAAGAGATACGGCGACAACACATCGCCGGGGAATTTATACTTCAAACTAAATGCAAGTGATCCATAATCGAGCTGCGGTGCGGCGGATTCCATTTCGCCGGGATGCGATTGCGAAGGTACCATCGTCTTGAAGCCTTTTTGTTGGTACCACAACTCTGCCAGCATGCTGAAGTTGGAGACTCTGAATCCTTCAACAAAAATCCCAACCACAGTCCCCATACGATTTTGTGTTTCGAGCGTCGTCGAAGTCGAATAGCTCCACGCTTGATTGGCCAGTGTAATTCCGCCTTTAATGCCGAAACTCTTCAAAGGCTGTGCATTCATTAAAGAAATTGAAAGCATGCACACGATAAGTGCCGCTATTCCCCTTCTACCATTGAATGAACATTGTCCTTTATTCACCTGGTGCTGACCCCCCGTCAGCGGTACATCTAAAAAATAGATCGAATGCTGAATGTTGAATAATACTATTTATTCAATATTTAACATTCAACATTATGCATTATGAATTACACATTACACATTCATCATTCATCATTCATCATTGCTCTTAATACGCTCCTCTTCCAAACAGCACCACCGGCACGGTTTCAAACAAAATTTCGAGATCGAATAAGAGCGATTGGTTTTCAACGTAATACAGATCCAACAAGATCATATCCTTGAATTTGATTTCGCTGCGTCCCGAGATCTGCCACAAGCCGGTCATCCCGGGCTTCACCGATCCGCGTTCTTTGATCGCATCCCAGAATTCAGCAGATTCATTCGCTTTTTCAAAATCCTTTAACGGTAACGGCCGGGGACCGACAAGGCTCATATCCCCTTTCAGCACGTTGAATAATTGCGGCAGCTCATCAATGCTCAGTTTCCGGATGATCTTTCCCACTTTAGTGACACGCGGATCATTCTTCATCTTAAACAACGCACCATCCGACTCATTTTTGTCCATCAATTCCTGTTTAATCTGTTCAGCATTCGTTACCATGCTGCGGAATTTTATAAAGTCAAACTCGGTACCCCCTTTTATCGCACCTCTCCGTTGCAAGAAGAAGATCGGTCTGCCGCTCTCTATATAGATCGCTGCAATGGTCACCGCAAAGACAGGAGAAAGGATGACAATAATGATCATCGAAGATACAATGTCGAACATCCGTTTCAGGAAGAGTTTCAGGATCGTCATCCGGGAACGCCGAGGAGTAGAGATCGTGATCCCTGCGATGTCATAAATTCTGGATATTTTCAGAAGATCTTCTGCTTGGGGGGAAATGATTTTGAGCTTTACTTTATTTTTTTGGCTGACATTTTGGAGATAGGAATATCCATTCAATGAAAATTCGGCGGTAGGGATAAAGATTCGATCGACTTTCTCTTGGTTGATTACCCCTTCCACTTCTTCCTGCACATATTGCGGCAGAACAGTTGGTACATCAAGTTTCTTCTTGACGATAAATCCTTTGGTTTTATATCCCAGTTCGGGGAATGAACTAAACCGGTAAAATAATTTTTCCGCATCCTTTTCAAAGCCAACGATCAGAGAATTATGGACACCGAATCCAAGTCCTTGGAAATACAGATTGATCCGTTTTAAAATGATTCGTCCTATCAGCAAAACTACAGGAAGCGTAATCACTGCAGTGATCACCGATTTTTTGCCGATAAAAGCTTGTGCAAAACTGTTTATCGCTAACGCGATAAGAACACTGACGATAAATGCCCTGGCTGTGATGAGATTTTGCAAACGAACGCTTAGGTGGAAGGAACCTCTATATAACCCAAACATAGAGGCAATGACGATATAAATAAGTGTGAAAACCGTGAATCCAACGATCAGATTGAAATCGGGTGTAACATATTCAATGGTTTCAGACCATTTTAACGAGAAAATAATAGCGCCGCCGATCCAGATCGCGAGGACATCCATGATCTGGGAGATGACAACAAAAACGATTTTCCAGTTACGTTTGACCATAAACAACAACGAAAATTAGAGTAGATCGTAGAAGCTGCTTGATATCATTCATTTTACGAGTGCATTCAACACTAATGAAAATAAGGATCTCATTATTTTCATTGAAATTACTTACACCACGGAGTTTGATAACATTGTATAACAATATACGAAAAAAAGGTAAATATTATTGAAAGAGATTTCGAAAGATTGTTTACAGATATGAATATTCCCCGTTTACTTTTGCATTAAAATACTGCAAATACTTAACGTAGTACTACAATTCAATCCTACTGCTGCAGTGTAGAACTAGCTGCCATTTACCAAAAGATACTTCATTGTCTACACAGAGTAAAAATTGGATTTATACAATAGATTTTGATACCGATAACATTTCCATTTTTATCCGACATGGCCACATGCAAATCTTTATCTGCGATCAATATACTCCCATCACGAAGAACATTTCAACATCACTTTATCACAACCATCTTTTTGATTTGCGAATATTTCTCACTGGACATTCTATAGTAATAGACACCGCTGGGAGTGTTTTGTGCGTCCCACAATACGTCATGATCTCCGGAATCCATTTGTTGATTCAGTAGCGTTGTCTCCTTACGGCCTAATACATCGAAGACCGAAATAGTCACCCAGCTCGCTGCCGATAAATGGAAGTGTATCATTGTGCTGGAATTAAACGGATTTGGATAATTTTGATCCAAAGAAAAGGAAGGAGCACTTAACTTTTCACCTGCTGTTGTCGGACTATTTACTTTTCGACTACTGCCTAATTGGACTAAATGATACAAATATAAATATCCAAGGTTCACGTACCATATGTCATTCCGTTTACTAATATAATCGAGGTGATTCCTTACAAATGGAGAATCGATATACGAAATAATACCCTGGGGATGCCATAACAAATGATAAATTCCGCCTCGAGATTTTACAGCATTGAATGTTCCGTTAAGTATAGATGTATCATAAATCCCACCAATACCGGAAGAACTATTTCCAAGTTCAAGAGTAATGTATGTAGGGGTAAAGTGCTGAGTATTGTCATCCCAGCCGGAAAAAGTTTCGGCGTGTGCGCTGACACGCCTGGGGATAAGATAACTCCGTTGACGAAGCAGCGTATCGACCCTGATATCGTAATTCGACCGCGGTGCAATCCATACATACACATATTGAGAATTCTGATTTCGGGAATATTCGGGAAGTCTAAGATTCTTGTCGATATCGTCATAGCTTCCGATAACTTCGCTAATGAAATTATTATAGGGATAGAAAGGGTGAGTTCTGCTGTGCGAGGCAATTTCGATGTACGACGAATCAATCTGCTTTTGAATATTTGCCCATGTCTTTTTTGAACACCAGGTACTGTCGGTAATGATGCCGCATGTGACATATAGTTCCCTGGATCGGAACAATGGCAGAAGCATATTGAACCACTTATCGAATCCGTTACACCAATCATCTGCAGTAATTGTGACAACAGCTTTTCTGTCATCGTAATATTTTGTTACTTTTTTAAAAGTGGCAGGGACTGGAATTGCGTTCACATCGCTCACTTTAATAAATAACGAATCGCTTTGATCGTCGAAGGCAACGGAAACATATGCAAATCCAGAATCATAATCAAAACGAGCCGCTTCGATGCCGTTAAACTTTTCCCCCGGCACAACCGTCCGCATAGTTTGCCACGGCATCCCCGATGAGTATCGCTTCTCTGCGGTCAAGTCTTTGCAATTTAGAGGAATGCCGATTTGATAGGTTACCGGGTATTTGAATCCAAAACGAACATGAAATTCATGGTCGATAAGGATCAGAATGGTATTGGATGGTAGATGTTGGATGGAAATATTATTCTGAGAAATGACTATTCCCGAAAAACAGACAAGTATGGATATAGTTGTCCGAAGAAATTTTATCATAGATGATTGAGTTACATCTCGAAATAATAAGAAGTATATTAATGTAGTATTTTAATTTCTGATATCAAATTTCTTTGTATCCCCTGCATCGGGGAAACTTAACAAATACAGGGTAATTTTGACGGACGTGTGCTGAGTTCCCGCGAACATACAATCCAGATTCTTGGCTGTTTTGGACAGTATTCAGTTCCATTGCGAAGCCTGTGCCGTCCAGCAATCGTTGTCTCCATTATTGCGTTTGCCGTTCAACTGTACGCTTCGTCGCCTCTCTCAGTTACGATAGTCTCCTCGCGGCCAGGATTACTGTTTTCGGATCATGAACAATGCGATATGTCCCTCCGTGCATTCGGATTTCAGGGAGAAGTCCTTTGTCAATATACCATTCACGCCACGGGGGGCGTAACGATTGTGACCGATACAGTACGATTGACATCGGTACGTGTTGTTGACACAGTGTACCGTTTTCTGCCTATCCCTCCTCTAGAACGGGGACATTACCTTCTTACTGTCACTGCAATATCAAAGAGCGATACGCTCACTCTCCAATCCGCCATTGCTATTGTATTTGAACCTTCTGAGTGTGATGACCAATCTCCCTGGGGGATCATGTATGTTCCGATGACAATGCCGACGTTTATCACTGCCCGGCAGGAAGATCAAACGGCAAAGATGATAGCATTGCTTGGTGCATCGTGGGTGCGATACAATTTTTGGGAGCATATGTACACAGTAACTAAAGACCCACGCAACAAAATTGAACTTTCACTTGGAAAACCAAAGAGACAAATTCTGGCATTCAGAAAGACCGGCATTTCCATCCTAGGGGAGATCGTGCAAACACCAAGGATCCTTTCTTCACAAATGGATCTCAAAGCCACACAAGGTGATGCTGGGCCTATGTACAGTAGGGTAAAACCTTCAGATTATGATTTGTGGACCGATTACGTGAAGAAATTGACACGCACGTTCAAAAATGATATCAGCACCTGGGAGATATGGAATGAACCAGAAGGATTAAACAGTTTTTGGTCCGGAAGCGCGCCGGAGTTTGTCGATATCGTGAAACATACGTACAACGCTATTAAAGAAGAACATCCAGGTGCAACTGTTGTGGCGGCAGGATTTGTCGGTACGAATATTACCGCAAAAAAAGATAACCTGCAGACGATGTTCCAACAGGGAATCGGGAAGTATATGGATATGGTTTCTCTGCATTATACGAACGACCATCCGGAAGTATTTGACCGCTGGAACCAGTTTTTGCGAAATTTTCATCTCGATCTGAAAATAATCAATACAGAAGAACGCTCAATTATTCCGCTCGAGAACCTGAAACGGGGAATTCGGTCGTTTAAATTTACGCATTATGGGGAAAAATACGATTCCTATATACCTTTATTTGCCCAAGATTGGATTGTCACTCCTGCCGCCGTAACCTATTCTGTGGGAGCTCATCTTATCGGATCAAAATCATTTCTTCGGGAAGAAATTGTCGGGAATTTTACTGTCACCTATTTTGGGAAGAATGGAGATACCGTCGCAGTGATCGGCAATGCAAAGAATTCGTCCGCTCCGGCAATACTGGGCAGGTGCATGGATAGCATAAAAATTGATTTCGGACCGCACTCGCATCATGGGGATATTTATGATCTGCTGGGACGAACGGTATCGGCGTCGGCATCCGCACACAGCATTACTATCCCTTTTGATGTCGGCTCTATAGAAAACCGAAAAGCATTTTCCATCTCAGAACCATATGCTTTCATACATGGCAATGTACAGATCATTAATATCACTGGGATCTTCAATGCAGCGGTTGAGGATTATTTTACCCTGGAAGCTGAGCAGGGAAACTTTGGCAAAGGATGGAATATCTCTGTCCGTTCAACGAACTCTGGTGGGAAAAATCTTACCGCCTGGAATTCCAACGATACCATGAAGAACAACTATTGGGTTACTCTCCCTTTTGCGGTATCCCGCAAGGGATTTTTTAATATCTACTTTTCAGGAAATTCAATGTACCGACTCCATCATCCAGAAACAATATCGCCGTTCTTCTGGAGTATTGATGATTCACTGCACCATGCTGCAGACAGTACAGCAAAGGTGCTCTATGGAATCCTCGGTGCAGAGGAAGGTTTAAGTTATCTGGGAAACGTGTATCTCTCGGAAGGCAAACACCTATTCACATTGCAATTACATTCTCCCCGCTCCAGGCCCGACCAAAACTGGTATTTACTTTTTGATGCGCTACTTTTTCAAAGGTCAACAACAGATTGACCTAGAATCTTTTATGTTTCCATAAGAAGTACAACAGGCTCTTAGCGTGGAAGAGGAGTTTTTTCGTAAAGATCTTTTTCACACTCTCCCGCTGATGGTCATGAATCATCACGGCGTTGGGATTGAAATGGACGCTCCAACCTGCTTTCCACATTCTGTAACACCAATCCTGGTCTTCGATGTATAGGAAAAATTTTTCATCGAAAGCGCCGATCGCCTGTATGGCTTCCCGGCGGACAATCATTGCAGCACCGATGATCCAGTCAACCTCGCTGATTCCGTTTTTATCCGAATCGAGCATGAGATAATGTCGTAATTTCTGATTGTTTTCAACAGATTTCCCCCAGTAAAGCACTCGGAAAAAAAGCGTGCGGGCATCAATGAACCGGCGAATGGATTCCTGAACTGTGTAATCTTTATTGAGCAATTTCGGCCCGACAATGCCGACATTGGGATGCTGCCGTAAATACGAAACGAGGATATCCAGCGCCCCCGGCAATATTATCACATCGGGATTGATCACCGCAATGGTTTCACCCAGGCTATGGCGAATACCAATATTGTTGTTTTCCGCGAATCCTTTGATGCTTGTGTTTTCAATTATCCGTACTTGTGGATAGTGTTTCCTTATAAAATCGACTGTGCCATCCTTAGAACAATTATCAATGATAATGGTTTCAAAGCTCACTTCCGGTTTGCCGTTATCATACAACGATTCCATCAGTTCGGGAATCGTTTTAAGGCTGTTCATTGTCACTGTAATCACGGAAACGTCGATATGTGCTGTAGTATCTTTTATCATTGCATTGACCGATTGTTCGTGAATGCACCGAGCAACCGTTTTCGCTGCTGCCTTCGTAAATACTTCGTAACGTGTTTATTGTGGTACCGATCGTTTACCAGGATGCTTTTTACATATCCCGCTAAATACATCAAACCACCCACAATTAATGGTGTCTCAGTGCACACTTTCAGAAATTTCAAAAAATTGAATATCACATCGTATCGTAAATATCCGCTGTAGTATCCTTTCAGATAATTTTCCTTGTATTTCCCGATGACACTATCCATCGGTTTTAAATGCAGCAGGATTTCCGATTTTATGATTTTTGAATCGTACCCCTTCAGATTTGCCTTAATATTATCGATTAAATCCCACGATTTAATCTTTTCCACCGGTAGGATATCGTGAAAACACTTCGTCGTATAAATTTTTGCGCAGCCATAGGTGTGCCCGGAATAATTGTTGGAAACGGGTTTCCCGTTCATTTCCGTCGCTAGGCCAGAAGCAATTCCAAGGTTGCTGTTTTTTGAAAATTCGCTGAACATATTCTCAAAAAATAATTCGTGAAACTCCAGATCCGCATCTAGTTTTACGATATAGTCGTAGTCATGGATGTTCTCACCGCGTAATCCATACTCGAATGCTCTCATTACACCAACGCCGGGGAGTCTTTCCGTCGTTTCATCGATCGTCTTTATGTGAATAAATCGATATTGGTCTGCATACTGTTTCAGGATTTCCGGCGTCGTATCCTTTGAATTATCATCGACGAATATCCACTTGGCAGGAAGAATCGATTGCTTGACGACTGAATCGACTGTTCTATGCAAAAATTGTTCTTCATCGCGAACCGGAGTTATAATAATGTATTTATTTTTCATTTTTTTTCTGATAATAGGGCAATTACCCAATCTCGTAAATAACCAAATATTCGTCTCGTCAGTCCGGTAATTAAAAAAAAGATAAAATATTTTTGGGGAGCATTTCTATATGCAAACTTTGTGAAAGTAAGGATATTTCCGCTTCCTTTCTTACTGAACAAATGTTGCCAATATTTTTTAAGATTTTGTTGTTGTCTGAATTCATAATCACCGCACGCTTCAGGATACATAACAAGTTTAGCATCAAAGTTGCAGAAGATTTTATAACCGGCACGTGCTGCCCTATGTGCAAAATCATCATCTGAAAATCGCTGGGGAAATCTTTTTTCATCATAATAACCGATATTTAAGAATACTTCGCTTGGAATGAGTAAACCTCTTCCAGGATAATGTGAGACAGTATGCAATCCTGCCCACTCATTTTCTGGAAGAACATCCAACAATTTTTTTGATCCGGCAGTAATCCAATTGATGATTTCTCCTCCATAATATGGTTTCATTGTTCTGCTGTTCAATGCGAGAGCGCCAATCAATGCTGTAGGTTCTTTCTTAATTCCTTCAATCATTTTTTCAAAGAAATCTGGCATGAGCACAGTGTCATTATTTAATGTAACAAGATATTCTGCCCCATTTTCTATCGCATATTTCACTCCTAAATTAGTTGCTGCTGTCCACCAAAGGCTCCCATTACCCTTAATGACATGAATATCTGGATATTTAGCTTTAACAAATTCAAATGTTCCGTCAGTAGAACCATCATCAATCAAAATAGTTTTAA
>Ga0172379_10005247_pt1 | contig 18270 bp, 16 predicted proteins | sample GrowelOW334metaG_FD_119756 | JGI IMG/M metagenome (GOLD analysis project Ga0172379, IMG submission 119756) | Groundwater microbial communities from an aquifer near a municipal landfill in Southern Ontario, Canada - Groundwater well OW334 metaG | ecosystem: Environmental > Aquatic > Deep...
GGCGCTTTATCATAAAAGTAATGTTGACCCTAAAGAGCTGAAAAAAAAACTGCGACAGCGGAATCTCTCAATTCCAGTAGTTTCCACAGGCCAAATGTTCACAATGAGCGGATTATCATTAGCAAATCCTGATCGCGATGTTAGGGAGAAGGCGGTTAGGGATTTAGAAGATATCATAGAGGTAGCCGCTGAATTTGGGGCAGATGTAAATGTAAGCCGCGTGCGCGGATCTCTGAATGATAACAAGTTATATGATGAAGAAATTTCAATAATTACCAATAGCCTCGAACGACTATGCTTAAAGGCGCAGCATTACGGTCTTTCAATTCTATTAGAGCAGATGAATCGCTATGAAACAAATTACCTTCTTAGCTGCGCAGAAACAGCCGAATATGTAAAAAAATTAGGATTCCCAAATTTAAAAGTTCATGCGGATCTCTTCCATATGAATATTGAAGATGTTGATTTGCCGGCTACTTTGAAGAAATACTCTAATCTTCTTGGTTTCATTCATTTCGCTGATAGCAACCGTCTTGCTCCAGGATCAGGAAATATTGATTTTGCCGCGATCATGAATGCTCTTGATGATGCCCAATATTCCCGTTGGATTGGTATTGAAATAGTGACAAACAACAATCCATATCTAGCCGCGGAAAATTCCATAAAATATATACGAAATTTGGAGTCTCGATCTTAACAATCTTTGTAAGATTTATTTCCACACAGCTAAATTTATAGTATTCAGCTTCAAGTGGCATTGCACGAATTGCCGATCCGAACGCGGCTATGCCTTTTCCGATTCGTAAGTGATGGTCCCGCGAGCCATAGTCATCGCGACATTGATCCCGGAATCGAGAACCACAAGATCGGCTCGCTTGCCTTCGGAAATCGAGCCCGTATTCCCGAAAATGCCGAGCATTTTGGCCGGATTTTCCGATACGAGCCTGGATACTCGCTCGAGCAGCAAGCTTGAATACTTCATTATGTTACGGACGGCCTTTATCATCGTGAGCGTGCTACCCGCCCGCGCCCCATCCGAAATCACTTTCGCGTCGCCATGGGCGACGATGACATCGTTCGCTCCCAAAACATAGCTGCCATCGGGCAAGCCCGCGGCCATTATGCTGTCCGTCACCGCTATCATCCGGTCCAATCCCTTGGTTTTCAGCAGCAGCCGTATGATCGGCGGAAAGAGGTGAAAGCCGTCGCAGATCATTTCCGCGTAGATATCGGATTCGAGCACGGCGGTGAGGATCGCGGGATCGTGCATGTGAAGAAGCTTCATCGCGTTCATGACATGGGTCGCGCTCACGGCCCCGGCTTCGATCGCGGCCATCGCTTGCTCATAGCTCGCGGCGCTGTGGCCTATGGAAACGCGCACTCCCAAAGCGGACAAAGCCCTGGTGAACGACGCCGCTCCCCCAAGTTCCGGGGATAGGGTAAGGAGACGGATGTTCCCGCGCGCCGCGTTTTGGAAGGCGTCGAAAAGCGCGATGTCGCAATCCCGGAGATACTGCCCAGGCTGGGCTCCCTTATAGTGCGGGTTCAGAAACGGTCCCTCGAGGTGGATGCCGATTATTTGCGGGGATTCCCGCGCCACGGCATCGCTCGTCAGCAGGGCAAGCTGTCGTTCCATTATCTCCGGCGAATCAGCCAGAATGGTCGGCAAATAGGATGTCACCCCGCAGGACGAGAAGAAACGCGTCACCTTCCTGACATCGTCGCCGGACGCGTGATTAAAATCCACGCCAGCGCCGCCGTGCGTGTGGATATCGATGAAACCGGGGAGGATGTTCTTCCCCGAACAATCCATCTCAACCGACTCCGCCGGCCCTTTGTCTGGCCTCGCCCCGCGGGTGAATATCGCGGCAATCTTCTCCCCCGAAACGAGAAGGTCGACGGAGGAAAATCGGCCATCGAGGAGGACCGAGCCATTTTTCAGGAAAATCGGCTTATCGTTCACGATGAATCGGCTTGCAGCTTTCGCGCTCGATCAGCTTGAAGGGGAGATTCACCTTTATGGCATAGTCGCGCCCGCTCTCGAGCCGATCGAGCATTATTTTCACCGCGAGCCGGCCAAGCTCCTTGGTCGGCACCGATATGGTGGTAAGCGCGGGCCGCACGTACGAAGCCGTTTCGATATTGTCGAAACCGATGATGGAAATATCGTCGGGCACGGAAATATTGTTTTCGCTCAAGGCTTTCATCACGCCGAGGGCGACGGTATCGTTTCCGCAGAAAATGGCCGTGGGAAGGGTTTTCTTCCGGATCAGCGACAACATGCTCTCATAGCCGTCGGCCGAAGTCAGGAAGGTATCCACGACGAAATCCTCGTTCACCGCCAGTCCGGATGTCTTCATCTCGTCCAGGAAGCCCTGGTAACGATGTTCGTTGAACACCTGGTATTTCTGCTGCGTGGAGCCAATATAGCCTATTTCCCTGTGCCCCAAGCCGACGAGATGATGCACCGCGCAGATCGCCCCCGAATATCCATCGCATATCACCTCGTCGAAATCGCTTCCGATGCTGTTTACGCCGGCATAGACCAGATGGGGGATCCTCTCGCGCAGCAAGGTGATGTTTTCCAGGCTCGTCCTTCCCAGCATGATCGCGCAATCGAGTTTGGTCGATTGGATGAAGCGGGCGAATCCCCGATCCTTGATGTTCATGACGAAAAAGTTGTATTTCAAATGGCTGCCCGTCTGTGCCAACTCATTCTGGATCCCGGCCAGGAGGGTGGAGAAAAACGGCGAAACGAAGGATTCGTGGTCCGAGGTCAGGATGCAGCCGATGGAATACGTTGGCTGCTCCTGATTGCTCGCCAATATTTGCAGCTTCGCCGGTACTTCCGACATATAGCCCATTTCGCGCGCGATCTCTATGACGCGTTTACATGTTTCGGCGCTGGACTTCCTCAGCGCGTCCTTGTTCAGGATCCTGGATACCGTGGAAATCGAGACGCCTGATGCTTTCGCAATATCCTTCAACGTGACAGCCATCGCTTCCCATCCTTATCGCGGCTCCGCATTCGGTATGACACCTCTTTATACGGGGCGCCGCGAGAAATCCGCAAGCGGTCCGCCGATGAGCGGTCCGCACCATTCAAGAAAGTTGTCATTGATTCCGTTTTTCTCGGGATTCAGATATTCAAGGGGCAAGGTCCTTTCATGGAGCATAACCTCCTCGATCGGGATCAGAAAGGTTTCGCAGCGATAGGGCATCGACGAAAGGCGTCTGAATCCGACCATAACGGCCGTTTTTCCGGAGAGAGCCGCGTTAACGGCCTCGGCGCCCGCCTGTATGGCTTCTTCGCGATCGAGGGCCGATTGGTGGGCAATCGAACAGCGCCCCAATATTCCGGGCTTTTCGCTTCGGGCCTTTATGCCGAGTTTCCGTATCACCAAGGCGCAGAGGTGAGCCGAGACATCGCCGTAATATATCGAGCGTCCTGTCTGGAAAATCGGCGGAACGATCGGCTTCCCCTCGCCTGTTTTCAGCCCTTCGCTGGCGACGACAAGGACGCCCCCATATCGGTCGTGCATCGTTTTTGCGTCATCCAGGAATTCTTCTTCGTTGAAGGGCACTTCCGGGACATAAATCAGGTGGGGGCCGAGCCGTGGCGATCCGACGGAGGAGGCTTCACCCTCTCCCCTCGTTTTCGCGAGGGCCGCGGCGGCGGTGAGCCAGCCCGCGTTCCGTCCCATGCTTTCGACGACGCAGACATGGATCGGAAGCGAGGCTAGGTCCTGCGCGAGCTCTGAAACCGAAGCGGCGAGATAGCGGGCGGCGCTTCCGAATCCGGGCGCGTGATCGGTCACGGCGATATCATTGTCGATCGTCTTGGGGATGCCGACGACGCGGATGCCCTTGCCGGGCGCGCGTTGCGCGATGGCGGCGGCGATCTTTCCGCAGGTATCCATGGAGCCGTTTCCGCCATTGAATAAAAGATACCGTATGTCGTTCTCGACAAGCTTGTCCGCGATGGCGGCATAGTCGTTGTCCACGGGGAACCGGGAAGTCCCTATGAACGAAGCGGGGGTGGAGGGCAGTTTTTCCTGCGAATCACGCGGCAGCGCCGAGAGGTCGATGAAATCGCCCGTAAGCAAGGAGCGACTGCCCCCGCGAGCCCCATAGATGGCATCCACGGCGCCCGAGTCGCGCGCCGCTTTGATGGCGCCATACAAGGAGGCGTTCATCACCGCCGTCGGCGCCCCGCCATGGACGATCAGCATAGTGTCTTTCATCGATTCCCCCCGGAGACACCATCCGCGGATGGAGGGTAGCACTCCATGATTTTCATGGCGCTTTCCGCTGTATAGCTATAGCGCTCGACGCCATGGGGCAGGAAGATTTCCTTGCCCTGCCGCAAGGGAATCTCGCGGTCGCCCGCGCGCGCAAAGCCCGTGCCGGAGAGCACGAGCCCGACGGCAAAGCCCTCGTTACGCCTTTCGCGGCTGGCCCCGGCGGCCAGGGAAATCGAATTCATCGCGAAGCAATCCGTGGTCGCGCGTGAAATGATGCTTTGCTCAACACAGGTGCTGTCGCTGAATATCGTTTCTGGACGCAGGAAGATCTCGGCCCTGGCCGACTCGAAATCGCGGCAGCGGTAGTCGAAGCATTCGAGCAGCACATCCATTCCTCGCCCGGCGTGCAGATACGATTCGGGCAGGACCTCTCCCGATGGTCTTCTGCGCTCGGCCCTGAGCGTTATATCGGTGGGTTCCTGGATTTCAAGGACGAGGCTGTCTTTTCCCAGCGCGTGAGGGAGGCCCGCGGGAATGAACATGATGTCGCCGGGAATGATGGGAAAGGCGTGGAGGAGCCCAAGGATTTTCTCCGAATCCTGGCCGAGAATCGCGGCGCGCAGCAGCTCCTTCGTCACGCCAGGCTTGAAACCGGCATAGGCGAACGCGCTTTTTTCCGCGTCGACGACGAACCAGGCTTCCGTCTTTCCGAAATCCGAATCGAAATACCTTCTCGCCTTTTCCTTGTCGGGATGCACTTGCACGAGAAGCCTGTCCCTGGAATTGAGCAGCTTTATGAGATACCCAGGATTGGCGCCCCATTTTCTCGCGTGGGCCGCGCCCAAGAAAAGCTCGGGAGCCGAATCAAGCAGGGTTTTGAGGTAGTAGCCTCCGTCTTCGCCCGCGACGCGCGACAAGCCTTCGGTCTCCTCCCCCAACGCCGATGTCACCGTCGACGCCACCCACATCTGGGAAGGTGGATTGGGCGCGTCGATCTCCGCCTTCTGGCCAAGAAACCGCGGAAGGAGGGATCCTCCCGCGATCACGTAGGCAATCTTGTTTGTCGCGAGTGACAGGGGCTTTCGAGAAAGCTCCCGCGCCAGCAGGCGGACCGTCGCCGCGTCTTCTATCGAGTTCACCTTAGATTGTCTTCCCCAAAAGCCGGTACATATTCTTCTTGTAGTTTTCAACGCCATCCTGCGTGAAGGGATTCACGCGAAGAAGGCTCGCGGACAGATAGCAGGCGAACATGAAAAAATAGAAGAGCTCGCCCAAGCCGCGCTCGCCCAGGGCCGGGACTGAAATCTCGAGGCAGGGCACGCCATCACGCGAGTGCGCCTCGAGCGCCGCCCGATACACCGCGCGATTCAATTCGCCGAAAGGCTTTCCGTCAAGGTAGTCGAAACCATCCGGCACCGCGCCCGAAGCGCCGATAAGGAAATCGCCATCCTCTTGGAACAGCCGAAGATAGGTTTCGGCGATGCAGCGCTTCCCCTGTTGCACATACTGGCCCACGGCGTGGAGATCCTCTGAATACAGGAATGCGGTCGGGAATATGGCGCTCTGGTTCTTCCCTTCGGTTTCCGCGAAGAGCTGGGTCCACCAGCGGGCAAAGGCGTTCAAGTCCGGTTCGAAGAGAACGAGGCTTTCGATGATGAAGCCTTTCGAAAAAAGAATATTTCTGTTTACCGCGTAGCGCGCGGCGGGGTTCGAATAGAGATCGGTTTCCTTCAGTTCCTTTTCTGCGGCCTTGGCCCCGGCGACAAGGGCGGTTATATCGATTCCCGCAACCGCCATTGGGAAAAGAGCGACGGCCGAGAGAACCGAAAATCTGCCGCCTATCGATTCGGGAAAGTCGAAAAAGCGATAGCCGTTTTTTTGGGCCATCTCAAAGAGCTGCCCCGGACCTCGACTCCCCGTCGCGATGATCCTCTTCCCGTAGTCGGCCCCATATTTTTCGATCATCGCCCCGCGCAGAACGCGAAACGCGATCCCCGGTTCCAGGGTGTTGAAATCCTTCGCGATCACGTTGAGCATGACGGATTCGCTCTTAACGATTTCAACGATGTCACGCAACGCGGCGCCGCTCATCGTATCGCCCGCATAGACGATGCGCGTCGGCGATCGCAGCCCGCGATGCAGGGCATCGATCGCGGCCATCGCCCCGCGATTCGATCCGCCTATGCCGATCACGACCATCACGGCGGCCGCGCGGTGGACGTATGCCGCTTCTTCAAGGATTCTATCCAGAAGCGCCGGGGGGGCCGAATCCGCGACGGAAAACCAGCCGAGCCAGCGATCGTTCCAGAGCGCGCCTTGCTGCGCCTGCCGCAGCAACGCTTCGCCGGCATCGATCTGTCGACGCGTTTCATCCTCGGAGACATAGCGTCGCGCGAACTCGGAACCAAAGTTCAGGTCCATACATTTCCTTCCCTACGAAAACCGCGTCCCCCGAACCTTTCTCGAGGGACGCGGCGCGAGTGCCTGGCGGCTTATTTTATCGTTTTAATCGCTTGGAGAATCAATGTATCGTTGAAAGCCTTCTCGAAGGGCTTCACCGGGTTGCCTTTGGGGACATTCGGAACCTTGCTTTCGTAAAGCGCCTTCATGTAATTGTAGCCAAGCGCGTCGCCGCTGGCGAACCATGCCTGGTAATCCGCCTTGTCCGGAGCGACGAGGTTGGTTGGATCGTAGGAGTTGACCGGCCTCTGGGCCAGCATTTCCCCGGCTCGCATGGCCGCGTCAATGTTGTTCGCCCTCCAGATCGCGGCTTCATACAGGGCGTTGATGAAATTCTGGGCCACAACCGGGTTCTCGGCTATCCACTTGTCGCTCGCCACCCAGGTTGAGGGGAAGGATTTTTCCGGCGGGAAATTGCTGACAGTCGTGGCTATTTTTTCCACGTCCTTGTTGGTTTTGAGGATGGTGCTGGTGGCGGGGGCGAAACCGGCGACGACCTGCATTCCACCGCCCGTGGCCATGCCCGCGGGAAGGTTGGCGTTGAGCGTATTGACGACGGAAACCTTGTTCGCCGGGTTGTTGTTGGGAGCCGTGTATCCGGCCAAATACGCCGAGGTTTCGCAGGAAATCCACAATTTGTCGGCATCGGCTTTGCCGGCGTTGGACATTTCGAGAAGCGTCTTGAACCATCCGCCAGGAGTGGTGCCCACTTCGATATAGACGGTCTGGCCCTTGAGACCGGCATAAATTTCCGCGTTATCGAATTTCTTGTTCTTGTTCGAATCGACGAAAACGCCCTTTTTGGCGAGCATCATTTCCGAATTGCTCAAGTTGTCCAGGAACACGAAGGAAAGCTGATTCCCCGCGCCATCGATTGGGTTCCACGCGACGCCCGCTCCGATGTAACCGATATCGAGTGTCCGCTTATCGGCCCGCATGGCGGTCATTTCGGCTGGCCCGCTTTCCACGATGGTAAATACCGGGTTGATCCCGTATTTCTTGAAGAAGCCCTGATCCTGGGCCACGGCGGCCAACGGCGTGCCGCCCTCATTCGCGTGGACGCCGACGCGCACCGTGACGAGAGCCGGTCCCGCCGCCATCGCCGTCGCCGCGCACAAAACCAGAAACGCAACAGCCAATACTTTCCTCATGATTTCGCCTCCATTGCCAAATTCCCTATATAGATTCGGGATCAGACCCGAATTCGCGCTAAAGCAGATCGCCGGCCCCCGAGCCGCGGCGGATCATTTCCGGATTTCGAGGTACATCTTGTAGACCGTATCCCAGATATAGTTTCTGTGCTCAATGAAAATCGGATCCAGCTTGGTAGCCTGATTTCGCGGATAGGGCAGGCTGATATCGACGATTTCCTTGATCTGCCCGGGTCGGGCGCTCATGATCACTACCCTTGTGGCGAGGAGAACGGCCTCCTCGACATCATGCGTTATAAAGAGAACGGTCTTTTTTTCCTTTTCCCAGGTCTGCAGCAAATCTTCCTGGAGCTGGGCCCTCGTTTGGGCATCGAGAGCGCCGAAGGGCTCGTCCATCAGCAGCACTTCGGGGTTCTGGGCATAGCCCCTGGCTATGGCGACTCGCTGCTTCATGCCTCCGGAAAGCGCTTTGGGAAAGCTGTCCTCGAACCCGGTGAGGTTGACCATGTCGATGTAATGATCGGCCATCCTCGCTTTTTCTTCCTTCGAGTACCGTTCCGCGCCGGAGGTTTTCTTGCGCAGAAATTTCATGCCGTATTCGATGTTTTTCCGCACCGTCATCCAGGGGAACAGCGCGTACTGCTGGAAGATAACGCCGCGTTCCGGCCCCGGACCGACGATATCCTCCCCGTGCATGGTCACTTTTCCGCTGTCGTAGGGTTCCAAGCCGGCGATTATGTTCAACAACGTCGTCTTGCCGCAGCCTGAGGGCCCGACGACGCAGACGAATTCGTTTTTTCCTATCTCAAGGTCGACGCCATTCAGGGCGTTCACGCTCTTTCCGCCCTCGACCTTATATTCTTTGTGGACATCCTCAATTCTGATCATTGTCTCGGTCACCCTGCGCTCCTTCTCCCGGCTATGGACGAAACCATCACTTCCACCGAGTGAGTCTTTTCTCGATCAGCAAGAGTATCTTGTCCAGCAAAAAGCCGATGATGCCGATCGTGATGATGCCAAGCAGGACGATCGATGTATCCATGAACTGCTGCGCGCCCTGGATGCGCGCGCCCAAGCCGAACGTCGTTCCCGTCAATTCGGCGGCGATCAGCGTCGTGAGCGAGGCGGCCATGCCGAGCCGAGCCCCGACCAGAATGAAGGGAAAAGCGGCGGGTATCATGATGTCGCGGAAAAGGTCCTTGTCCGTGGCTCCGAAAGTGTAGGCGGCCTTTATCAGCGTCTTGTCGACTTCCTTTATGCCTTGATAAATGGTGACCACCATGACTAGAAAAGCGGCCACGAAGATGATCGTGTATTTCGGCGCTTCGCCGAGTCCCATCGCGAGAATCACCAAGGGAATGAGGGCGATCGGCGGGATGGTCCTGAAAAACTGGATCCATGGTTCAACGACGCTTCTTACCTTGGGGTACCAGCCCATCAGGAAGGCAACCGGTATCGAACAAACGAAAGCCAAGCCAAAGCCGATGAGAACACGCTGAAGGGAAATGGAAATGTCCTTAAAAAATCTTCCATTGGCGGCCGATTCCGAAAGCAAGGCGGCGTACACCTGCTTGGGGCTTGCCAGGAATGTGTTTATCGTGGGAATCAAGGTTACCAGAAACCATAGCGACACGCCAATGATGATGGAAGCGGAATTGAGGGCAAGCCGGGTTCCCTTGCCGCCATCGCTGAAATCCTTCAATTTCCTCGGCTTCTTCGGTTTGGCGTCCCCGCCTTTAGCAGTTGCCATCCAATGCTCCTTCATCCTTTGCCACGCAACAGCGCCATCTTCACACTAAAAAATTTCACGTATCGATGGCTCGTACGCAAATCCTATGATTTTTAGGCAAACATTTGCCAAATTTCTCTATTCGATTGTAGAGTATCACCCAACATCGTGAATTTGTAAAGCAAAAGTTTGCATACTCTCTTGCTTTTTTACTGTACAAATCCATAACCCTGGTATAAACTCATCAATATCATAGATTTTATGCCAAATTTTAGCCAAATCTTTGGCCTATGTGCTGACATGTTCGCGCAGACAAGGGGCGGCAATGAACTATATCTTTCTGAACCTGAAGCGTTTTGATATACAACCCGAACATGGTGGCATCAATACCCTCGCTCCCATGGCCACATGGGCGTCCACGATCGCAAGCGCCTTGAACGAGGGCCTGGAAAGCCGGGCCACCCTCGTCCGCGATTGCGGCTTCGCCGCCTTTTTTCCCGAAGCCCATCTTTTGGCGGCGGCGGAAGCGACTCCCCCTTCGGGGCTTTTGCGAATCGGCTGTCAAGGCGTCCACCATGCCGACGTCGCCAAGGGCGGGAATTTTGGCGCTTTCACCTCCCTGAGGACGGCGAGCGCCGCGAAGGAACTGGGCTGCTCGTGGACCCTCATTGGCCATAGCGAAGAACGCGCCTGCAAGGCTGAGATGATGAAGCTCGCCGGAGCCGACGATGAGTCCATCGCGAGGGCTACGAATGAGCTGCTCAATCGGGAATTGCGTTGCGCGGCGCGGGCCGGCCTGAAGATCGTCTATTGCGTCGGCGAAAAGGCGGAAGAGCTGCCCGACCGCGTGAAGGTGCTGACAAGGCAGATACGAGAAGGCCTGGCGGGCATGGATCCTTCCAAGATCGTGCTGGCGTATGAGCCCATTTGGGCGATCGGTCCGGGCAAGACGCCGCCGACGGCGGAACAGATCGCCTCAATCGCCGCCGAGATAAAGAAAATCGCCCCTTGCCCTCTCGTCTATGGAGGAGGGCTGAAAAAGGAAAACGCGGCATCGATAGGCGCGATCGCCGACCTGGACGGCGGGCTCATCGCGCTCACGCGTTTCAGCGGAGCGATCGGGTTTTATCCCGATGAGTATCTGGAAATCGTCGATGCCTATTGCCAGGGACGCGGAGCCGCAGGAGGAAAAGCATGAGACTATCGTTCGAGTATGGGCAGGGAATGATGGAGGCCACGCTGCCCGACGATACCGACGTTTTCATTCCCGGCGAAACCGTGGCCGATCCGCCCATCCTGCCCGATATCGAAAAAGCCACCAGGGAATCCATCCTGCGCCCGGTCGGCATCGAGCCTATACGCCTTCAGGTCAAGAAGGGTTCGAAGGTGGCCATCGTCTTCCCCGACAGAGTGAAGGGAGGAACCCAGGCTGATTCGCATCGGAAGATTTCCATCCCCCTCATCATAGAGGAGTGCGTGAAAGCCGGCGTCGATCCCAAGGATATAAAGCTGATTTGCTCCAACGGGCTCCACCGAAAAAACACGAAGGAAGAAATCCGCGGCATTCTGGGCGAAGCGGTTTTCGGCCAATTCTGGGACAGCGGCCAAATCGTGAACCACGACAGCGAAGATTGGTCCAACCTCGTGGACCTGGGGAACGAGGAAATCTACAACGCCCCTGTCATCATGAACAAGGAAGTCTTCGAGGCCGATTTGGCGGTGCTCATCGGACACACCCTGGGCAACCCCTACGGCGGATATTCCGGCGGCTATAAGCACTGCGCGACCGGCATTACGCACTGGAAATGCATCGGCGCCCACCACACGCCCGCCGTGATGCATCGGAACGATTTCGTGCCCGTGAGCACGAACAGCCTGATGCGCTCCAAATTCGACGCGATCGGCCAGCACATGGAAAAGCGCATGGGGAAAAAATTCTTCTGCTGCGACGCGGTGCTCGATACCAACCAGCGGCAGATCGCGGTATTTACCGGCGCGGCGGATCGCATCCAGCCCCTTTCATGGGAGGTTGCCGACAAGCGGACCTATGTGCATTGGGCCGAGAAGAAATACAACGTGATGGTTTTCGGCATGCCTCAGGCCTTCCATTACGGCAATGGCATGGGCACGAATCCCATTTTGATGATGCAGGCCATATCAGCCCAGATAATCCGGCATAAGAGGATCCTGAGCGACAATCCCGTGATCATCTGCTCCTCGACCTGCAACGGCTATTTCCACGACGAGGAGTTCCCCGCCTACCGCGAAGTGTACGAACTTTTCCAGAAGAATTACGCGAATACCCTGCCCGAGATAGAACGCTACGCCGAGTATCTGTCGCAAAAGCGGGAATACATCGACAAATACCGATTCAATTACGGCTACCACCCATTCCACGCCTTTTCGATGATTTCCTGCGCCCATATCGCCGAAAGGAATTGCGCGGCAATTTATATTGTGGGAGCGCAGGAACCGGGCTATGCTCGAAGCATGGGGCTGAAAACGCGCTCGACCTTCGAGGAAGCGCTCGCGGACGCCAGGAAATATGTCGGGGACGAGCCTCGTGTCCTGGCCTTGCCCAAGGCCTTCAAGACCGCGGCGGTGCATCTTTGCATGAAGGATGGGCAGGCCGACGTATCCCAGGACAGGAATTGCTGCTCCCACTGAGGAGCGGAAGCGCCGCGAACAAACGTTGCGCGGCCTCGTCGCCGCCATCGGAGATGACCATGGACTATTACGCGATTTCAAAGGACGAACTGGGTCGGGACGCCAAGATCCCCTTACTCAAACTCGGTCAGGCGGGAGAAGTGTTCTACGAAGCCGCCGTCGACATGGTCGAAACTATAGAAGCGCACAACGCCGAGCGAAGGACGACCGTTTTCATCTGCCCGGTCGGTCCGATAGGCCAATACCCGATTTTCGCGCGTCTCGTGAATGAGCGGAAACTCAGCCTTAAAAATGTCTGGTTCATCAACATGGACGAGTACCTCGACGACAAGATGCAGTACATCGATATCGCACATCGCTTAAGCTTCCGCGGATTCATGAGCCGAAACGTCTATAAACGCATCGACCCGGATCTTGTCATGCCGGAATCGCAGCGAATCTTTCCCGACCCGCGGCATCCCGAGATGATCGGCCTCACCATAGCGAAGCTGGGCGGCGTTGACGCATGCTACGGTGGAATCGGAATAACGGGGCATATCGCGTTCAATGAGCCGGAAAACGTTCCAGCTGACGAATTCGCGAGCCGCCCGACGCGCGTCCTCCCCATCTCCCCGGAAACGAGAACGATCAACGCCGTCGGCGACCTGGGCGGCGCCGTGGAGGCCATGCCTCGATGGTGCGTCACCGTAGGCATGAAAGATATACTGGAAGCCCGCAAAATCAGGCTCTATTGCTTCAGGGACTGGCATCGCTCCGTAGTCCGCCGGGCCTTGTACGGTGATACATCGGCGCTCTTCCCTGTCAGCCTGCTGCAAGGGCACAAGGACGCTCGGATCACGATAACGGACAACGTCGCGGAACCCGCCTGGTGAAGGATCGGACTAGGGCTTTTCGGCGATCGTCGGAGGCATGGCTTCTATTGTCATCCCCGCTTCGAAACTGGCACCGGGCCTCAGTTCCCTCTTCGACGGCGGGATGATGCCGGGCTCCACGCAGAGGAATTTCAGGAAATCGTCCTCTTTGAGATCGGCGATAGCGGCGCACTTTTTTTCCCATGGATTCCATACCACGAATGATTCCATCGAGGAGCCCGATACCATAATTCGGCGCTTGCCCGCGTGGTCGTCCAGGACAGCGGCGCCATCATAGGCATATGCCCTATCGATTTCCTTCGATAGCATAAGAGGCTCGGCGCGGCCCTTCCGTTCGGCCGCATCGCGCGGCGCGAGAAAATCCTCGTACCCCATTTTTCCGAAAACAGGAATCTCTACGTTTCTGACATCCGCTACCCCGAAATAGGGGTGAAAGGCGCAGGTAAGCTTGAAATTATTCGTGCCGCTATTGACGACGCCAACGTCGATCTTGAGCGTTTCAGATAGCGTTATGCGACATCGAGCGTGAAAGTCGTGAGGCCATAATTTTCTGGATTCATCCGAAGCGGAAAGGACAAGCTCAATCGACACTTTCCGGGAATCGCGCGTGGTTCCGGCCACCGTCCACTCGAAAAGGCGAAAAAAGCCATGCCGGGGAAGGCCGGCATCCTCGGGATGGGCGCCGAACCAGGGCCAGCAAAGCGGAATGCCGCCGCGGATCGGTTTGCCCGGCTGGAATTCGCTCTTTCCGCTCAGGAACAAGATTTCCCGAAACCCCGCCGGGACATAGGAAAGAACCGTTGCCCCAAGGAGCGCGACGCGCGCCGATGATGTGCCCCATGCCAGCGTGGCGACAATCAATCCCTGGGGGCCGGCGTCGAAGCGCACGGCTTCCGCCTTGGCGAAGTCAGCGTTGAGCGATTCAACCCTTTCAGGTGATGGGTGCATTCTTTCCTCCATTGAAGCCGCCCGCAACCGCGGCGGGCACGAGTCCGCATCGGCCTCAGATAGCGCTACCGATTATACCCGATTTTTGGATTGGTGGCATCGAAGATTCGTATATAGGCGGCTTCGCGCTTGCTGACTTCGGCGTCGTCGGCGGTCTCCGACTCCCAGAGGATCTCCTTTTTCAGGGCAAAATAGGGAATCTTTACATTTTTGTAGTCATCCTTCACCCTGGCGGGATCGAAGTCCCCGAAATACGTCAACGTTCCCGTCAAATCCTTGCCGATGAAGATTTTGTTGTTGGGGAAGGTGATCTTGAAAATTTGCTTCATAGTGTTCGCCTTTGCCCTTCATTCAAACGATTTCATCGACTAATCGGTAGCCGACACCGATTTCGGTGATTATATAGAGGGGATGAGAGCTTTCAGGCTCGATTTTCCTTCTGATATTCGCCATGAAAACCCGCAACGACTGATATTCGTCGTTCGTTTCATATCCCCATACTTTTTTCTGGATGAACTGATGCGTGAGCACTTTGCCCGAGTGCTCGGCCAGCAAGGCCAATAGCTTGTATTCGATGGGAGTGAGATGCACTTCCGACCCTTCGATGCTGACGACCCTCCGCTCGAAATCGATGAAAAGGCCTCCTATCGAAAAAGTCGTCGCCTGGGTGTCCCGAGGCTGGGCATGTCGCAAAGCGACCCGGATCCTCGCCAGGAGTTCGGGAATATTGAAAGGCTTCGTGACGTAGTCGTCGGCTCCGGCATCGAGGGCGGCCACCTTCTCCCTTTCCTGATCGCGGGCCGAAATGACGATGACCGGCACGCCCGAACGCTCCCTCAGCTGAGCGAGAACCTCGGCGCCGTCGATATCGGGCAAGCCAAGATCCAATAGCACGATGTCGGGGTTGTTGGACATGGACAGGGAAATTCCGGAAAGACCGGTTTCCGCCGCTTCGCAGGAGTAGCCGCTCGCCTTCAAGGAGATCTTCAGCAAATTCTGGATGCTCTTGTCGTCTTCGATTATGAGAACCCGCGCCTCATCCATGGCTTTCCTCCTCTTCTATGGGAAGCGAGAAAGAGAAGGTCGCTCCGCCTTCAGCGTTGTTCCCGCCCACGATGGAACCTCCATGGGCCAGGATGATAGCCTTGCAAATGCTCAAGCCGAGACCGGCGCCTTTTCTGCTTTCCGAGGCCTTCTTGCCCGAACTGCCGAAGCTCTCGAAAAGATGATCCATCATTTCCGCCTCGATACCGCCGCCGTCATCGGACACGGAAAGATCGACATAGCCCTGCCGCCGTTCCGCCCTGACCGCAATGCGGCAATCGGGCCGCGTATGCTCGATCGCGTTGTTGAGAAGGTTGATCAGCACTTGGATGATGAGTTGCCCGTCCATGGGCACGAGGAAGATCCCGTCGGAGGGCGCGCAGGAAAGCCGGTGCTCGCCGAGGTTTTTCGCCACCCTCGACAGCGCCTCCCCTATGATATCGTCCAAGACTTCGCCCTGCTTCTTGATGAGGAGCTTCCCCTCCTGGATGCGGGCCATGTTGAGGAGATTCTCCACCATCGTCCCGAGCCACACGGCATCCGAATGGATGTCGGTCAACAGGCTTTTCATCGTTTCGCCGTCGATATTGTCCACCCGTTCGAGGAGGAACTCCGATCCTCCGGCGATGGCGGTGAGGGGGGTTCTGAGGTCGTGGGAGATGCTCCTCAGGAGATTGTTCTTGAGCCTTTCCTTTTCCATGTTGATGCGATGGAGTTCTTCGGCCTGGCGCAGCTCCTCGCGTTCCATCGCGAGCACGAATTGGGAAAGAATGGTCTCGAGATAGAGCCACTCATCCTTCGCGACATCGCCCGCGGAGCAGTCGATCCTCAGGACGCCCGTGATGACATTCTTGTTCACGATGGGCACGAACCGCTTTTTCAAGCCGGGAGGCAGGCGTTCTTCCCTGAGGCTCGCTAATCCGTTGCGATAGCACACGGCGGCTTCAGGATCGGCCATCGCGCTCGCCTCGCTGTAGAAAATCCGGCAGGGTTTGCCAAGGAGGGCGGTGACGCTTCTCTCGCCGTAAGCGATGATTTCGTCCCGCTCCAAGATATTGAGGTAGCCGTTGCTGACTTTGTAGAGCTTGTCGGTCATCTCCTCATTGCGCGCCGAAATGGCGATCTGGCTCTGAAGCCTCGAGGTAAGCGTGCTGACGATGAAAGCGGCGATCAGGAATATGCCCAGGGAGACGAAATAGGAAGGGTCGTTGATCACAAAGGTGCGAAACGGCTCGGTGAAGAAGTAATTGAAGGCGAAGGTGCAGAAAAGGGAAGCGACGACCCCCCATCCGTAGCTCTTCGTCTCGATGACGATGACGAGGATGCTGAGCACGTAGATGATGAGGATGTTCTCGACGCGCAGGTTGAGGCTTCTGATGAGAAAAGCCACGAGCGTCGAAAGGAGCAGGATGCCGAATGTCTCGGCGGCATGCATCGCGATCAAGCCGTGCGTATGCTTCATATCACCTTCCGCGCAACGCGTCCGCCGCGTCTTTGACGATTCGGGCGAATCCCATGAATACGACGTAGATTTCGAACCGGCCCAGGAACATGCCCGCTATTCCTATCCACAACGCGCCGGCGGGAGCGCTGGGGCCGCTTATGCCGGCCGAAAAGCCCACCGAACCCAAGGCCGCGGCGAATTCGAAGGCCGAATCCCGCAGGGAATAGCCATAGAGAGTATAGGCCAAGGTGCCCAGGGCGAAGATCGCGAGGTAGACGATAACGAAAAGACCGGCCTGGGATTTATCTCTGTCGGTCACGGCATCCTTGAGCCCGAAATGATGGATGGTGTCGTCCCCGATGATTCTTTTGTGGTTGAATTTGTCGCGCAGGTCCCACACGATGGATTTCAGCACAATGATCGCCCTGGTCTGCTTGATGCCCCCAGCCATCGATCCGGCTCCGCCTCCGATCAGCGTCAATACTATCAGAATAGAGATCGAGGAAGAAGGCCAGGAGGCAAAGTCCCGCGTCGTTCTGAGTCCCGTCGTCGTGAGGGCTGAAACCACCTGGAATAGCGCCGTCCTGAAAGCCTCCGGCAAGGAGCTGGCGATTCCTCCCGCAAGCAGGACCCCGATGAGGGGGGTCGTCAAGGCGACGAGGACGAGGGAAAATTTCGTTTCGCCATGCCGCATCCACGCGCCGAACTTGCCTTTGACGAGGAGGAGATGGACGAGATAACTGGTCAAACCGAGCGCCATGAGCACCATCGTGACGATTTCTATGGGGAAGCTGTCGTAGAAGCCGATGCCGCCAGCCCTGGTGGAGAAACCGCCCGTCGCCACGGCGGCCATCGAGTGATTCAGGGCATCGAACCAGCCCATGCCAAACACGAGATAGAGAAGGGTGCCCGAAACCGCATAGCCGGCATAGAGGGCGAGGATGGTCTTCGCCGACTTCAGCAAGGGTGGTCCCCGCCGGTCGCCATGTTCCCCTGCGGTGTAGAGCCTCATTCCGCCACGGTCCGAGAGGATCGACGTCATGACAAGCACGAATCCCACCCCGCCACAGAAGAGCATGATGCTCCTGAAGGCCAGGAAAATCCGCGGACATTTCTCAACGTCCACGATGGAGAGCCCCGTTGTGGTGAATCCGCTTGTCGCCTCGAAAACGGCTTGAGCGAAACCGTAGCGCCCCGTGAGCATGAAGGGCAGGGATGAGACGAGGATGGCCAAAATCCAGGCGGAAATGATCGCCACTGAGTCCTGGTGGCCGCGGAGCCGAGCCCTGGTTTTTCCTCGAATGAAAAAGTAGAGCAGGTACCCGATCGTGACGCTGGCCGCGCCGGGAGCGATAAAGTCCACGGCATAGGGCGTTTCCTCGGGATAGGCGATAAGAAAAAGGAGGGGAAGCAGGATAACGCAGCCGATGAGCATGGCAGCGATGCCAAGATAGCCGGCGACAAGCTGATATCCTTCCGCCCGAGTCCTGGATGTTTGAAAGTTCATGATGGAGTGGCGCCACCTAATGCGGGATTGCGTACTCGATGATTTTAGCCGTGGTGATATAAAGATTGTGGGGGGATTTTTACCTATTGGCGTAAATTTTGCATAAAGATCGGAAAGCGACTATACTTGGTGTGGACGTGGATCCAAGAGGAAGAACCATGGACGTGGCGGAAAATGAGGCGAAGGTCTGCGAAAAGCGACTGA
>Ga0172379_10005248_pt1 | contig 18269 bp, 14 predicted proteins | sample GrowelOW334metaG_FD_119756 | JGI IMG/M metagenome (GOLD analysis project Ga0172379, IMG submission 119756) | Groundwater microbial communities from an aquifer near a municipal landfill in Southern Ontario, Canada - Groundwater well OW334 metaG | ecosystem: Environmental > Aquatic > Deep...
TCATGGCCTTGGTTGGGCCTGGCAAAGCGAATATGGCTCGGTAGAAAATGCCAAAGAATTTAAGGCCCTTTTAGCCTATTCACCATATCACCAGGTAGCAAAGTTGAAAATTAAGGCAAAAGACTTTCCCCACCTTTTAATAAACGCTTCAGACGGCGACAACAGGGTTGTCCCCTGGCATTCATATAAGTTTGCTGCCGCCTGTCAGCAGCAGGGATTAGACGTTCTCCTCAATATCAAGTGGAGCGAGGGGCACGGAGGAGGAAGACCCGATTGGTCAGTGCGCGATAGCCTGGCCTACTTCCAGTGGGCCTTAGCTATGGTCTAGCCCTTGGCAGAAAGTCGAATGGCTGGCAGCTTGGAATCCTAAACTAATTTGTACTTTTCAACTTATGTAGAGCATTGGACCATGTAACATAGCGGTAGTCGAAGATTCTAGAGACTGTTGCTAGCGATAATTGACAGCGATAGCCAGGTATCCCTTAATTTATTCCTTCCCCTAAAGCACCAGGCAGGATTCAATGTTAGACATTTTCAAAAAGCAATTTATCGAAGTTATTGAATGGACAGAAGAAAGCGATGGTGTACTCTCCTATCGTTTTCCTACTCTCGACAAAGAAATTCAAAGCGGCGCTCAACTAACCGTACGCGATTCGCAAATGGCCCTGTTTGTCAACGAAGGCAATGTCGCAGACCATTTCGGTCCCGGTCGCTATACTTTGAACACTCAGAATTTACCGATTCTCACCACTCTCATGAACTGGGATAAGGGCTTCAAGTCTCCTTTCAAGTCGGAAGTTTATTTCTTCTCAACCCGCGAACAAATTGACCAACGCTGGGGCACGCAAACACCCATAGCCATTCGCGATAAAGAATTTGGCGTCATTCGCCTGCGCGCGTTTGGTACTTTCTCATATCAAATTGAAGAGCCCAATACATTCCATCAAAAAATCAGCGGTACAAGACAGGTCTATACCACTAGCGAACTGGACGGTCAGCTACGCTCGATGATCCTCACTCACATCGCCACCAAGCTTGGTCAAGCAGACACGGCCTTCCTCGATATGGCCGCCAATCAACACAAGTTTTCAGAACAGCTGAAATCGGAACTAGATCTGCCTTTCTTGCAGTATGGCCTTAAACTCAACACCTTCTTGGTGCAAAGCGTTACTCTGCCAGAAGAGTTGCAAGAATACCTCGACAAACAATCTCAAATGAACCTAGTGGGCGACTTGAAAAAGTATGCCAATTTCCAGGCGGCTGACAGTATTTCCGCCGCGGCCAATAATCCTGGTGGCTTAGCTGGTGCCGGTGTTGGTCTGGGTATGGGGGCTGTAATTGGTCAGACCATGGGCCAAGCTCTAGGTGGGCTAGGTCAAGGAGTCGGTCAAGGGGCTAGTGAAGAAGATGTCTATGCAAAATTGGAAAAATTGCATGGTCTAGTCAGTAAAGGTGTTTTGACCCAGGAAGAATTCGACGCTAAAAAGGCAGAGCTACTCAAGAGTATTTCCTAAATGCTTACACTGAGTTGTCCTTCCTGTGGGGCAAACGTCAACTTCCAATCGAAAGTATCGGTTTTTGCAGTTTGTTCATACTGCAAAGCAAGCTTGGTGCGCCAAGGAATGGATCTCGATAAAATCGGCGAAGTGGCTGAACTTATCGATGACTTAACTCCAATTCAAATTGGCACCACTGGTATGTATAAGGGCCAAAAATTCGAAGTGGTCGGGCGTATGAAACTTGGCTACGACGACGGCTTCTGGAATGAATGGTTTACCTATTTCGCCGATGAGAGAGTCGGTTGGCTAGCAGAAGCACAAGGTTTCTATGCCGTGTGCTTCCCTTGTTTTGATATGGTGCCACCGGTAGGCAGTTTTCATCCAGGAAAAGCAGTTGATTTTGGTAAGTACGGAATCTATGAAGTAGACGATGTTCGCAAAGTGAAATGTCTGTTCAGCGAAGGCGAATTACCCTTTAACGCCCTGCAAGGTCGCAAGGCTGAAAGCATTGACCTATCAGGCTTTGAAGACGAAATGGCCACTATCGAAATAGCCGAAAAAGAGAACCGTGTATTCCTTGGATCATATGTCGACTTTGACGATCTGCAATTCAAAAACTTGAGGCCGATAGATGGCTGGTAAAAACGAAGCTAGTAAAAATGAAGCTAGTAATAACGACGTTCCCAAGAAAGAACCAGCCCCGGCTAAGCCCTTGGCCAAGATGTTCGCCTGCACAGCTTGTGGTGCCTCGGTCACAATAAATTATCCTGGCGCAAGCATGTCTGTGGTCTGCAAAAGCTGCAATTCGACAATAGATGTCACCAGTGAAGCTTATCGAATACTCTCAACTTATGTTGGCAAAACATCACTGTTTAAGCCAGATATTCCCCTCGGTTCTAGAGGTAAGCTAAAGGGAAAAGAGTGGGAAGTGATAGGCTTTCTCGTGCGCGAGGAAACTGGTAGCCATTACTTCTGGTCTGAGTATTTGTTATTCAATCCGTACTATGGTTACCGCTGGTTGGTGGAAGATAAAGGCTATTGGAACTTCGTCACCACAATTAAGCGCAAACCTGAGGCTAAAACTTTCACCCAGGTTCCTTCAAAGGGTGTAGTAGCTAAGTTGGACGGCAAAAGCTATCAGATTTATAACTACGGCACCGCCGCAGTAAAGTATGTTTTGGGCGAATTCTACTGGCGGGTTTTAGTAGGCTCATCGGTACTGGCGGCTGACTATATCGATCCGCCTATGATGCTATCAGCTGAAAAAGACGGTTTCGAAATCGTCTGGAGTTTGGCGGAATATATGGACGCCAAAGAAATCCATAAAGCGTTCAAGGTAGCAGATCGATTTCCCTTTCAGAGTGGAGTGCCGGCCACCCGACCTCCGACCGAATTAAAAGAACTCAGTCAAATTGGCGCTCTCTGCGCCATTTTCTGTATCTTCCTCACCTGTGCACAATTCTATTTTACGGCCAAGGCACCACAACAAACTGTGCTTCAATACGACGGTACGTTTAGCCCTAACAATAAGAAAGCCGACATCACAACACCAGTGTTTGCCATGAAAGACGACACCACCAATGCTGTCATAACTCTGAGAGCACCCGTAAGCAACAGTTGGTTTTACGTTTCGGGCGAACTTGTAAATGACACCGATGGCACCACCTATCCCTTTGAAAAGTCAGTTGAGTATTACTTTGGCACTGATAGCGACGGCTCTTGGTCCGAAGGCAGTGACACGGCCCAGCTTGGAATTTCGTCCGTACCGCCGGGCAATTACTACCTTAATATTGACACCGAAAGTGGTGACTTCCGCCAATCTAACCCGCAGCAGTTCTCAGTGTCTGTAGGACGCGGCTATCCGATATATGACAATTACTGGTGGATTTTGAGCGCTTTATTCGTGGTACCACTTTATTCCTTTGTTGCCATGCAAAGCGTCGAGGCTGCTCGCTGGTCAAATAGTGACTATAGCCCCTACCCAAGCGCCGAAAGCTATTCCGAAAGTTATTAAAGGAGGATTAAATTGGCGCGATTCTATCTTGTTACTGGCGTGCTTCTTTGCGCCCTCTTCGCATATGCCGGCTTAAGAGGCTGGAAAATTATCGACCCTTGGGCCATTAGTGGAGCAAGGCCAACAGGTCCGGGCAGTCATTATCACAAGTAAGAAATTGAGGAGAAGAAAGTGGAACAAGTTCTAACCGTTAAGTATGTTCTAGCAGCTGTGGTGTATTCATCGTTAGGCATCGCCATATTATGCCTTTCAACAAAAGTCTTTGACATGCTCACTCCTGGCGATATGTGGAAAGACATAGTTGTTGAAAAAAATCTACCGTTGGCTATCACACTTGCGGCCATGATGATTGCTGTGGGCAATATAATCGCCGCTGCGATTCACGGGTAGTCACCTTGACTTACGCCCTGCTCATCACCGTCTTTGTCATATCGACTTGCGGTTTAGTCTACGAACTGATTGCCGGAACTATTGCCAGCTACCTTCTAGGAGACTCGATCACCCAATTCTCAACAGTTATTGGCGTGTACCTATTTTCGATGGGTGTTGGCTCATTTCTCTCAAAGTATATAGAGAAAAATATTGCTCTCACTTTCGTACAAGTTGAGCTATTGATAGGTCTAATTGGCGGCGCCTCAGCCACTTTGCTCTTTCTTATGTTCAACCACATTGATAATTTCCGCATTTTGCTTTACAGCCTGGTGTCAATTATCGGCATTCTTGTGGGCCTCGAAATACCGCTTCTAATGCGCATTCTCCAGCAGCGCCTCGTTTTCAAAGACTTAGTCTCACAGATTTTTACTTTCGACTATGTCGGCGCTCTCTTAGCCTCTCTGCTTTTTCCACTTTTGCTTGTGCCTTATCTAGGGTTGATGCGTACCTCTTTTTTGTTCGGCCTCTTTAACCTTGGTGTAGCACTCTGGACAATTCACTTATTCAAAGAGGAGCTACCCTGGCGCAATACACTAAGATCTACGGCCATTGCTTTGATTATTGTATTGGTTTCGGGATTTGCCTTCTCTGACAGATTAATGGGTTTTGCCGAAGCGGCAACCTATCAAGATTCAGTTATTTACTCAACAACAACGCCTTACCAGCGCATAGTGCTCACCGGCAGCAGTAAAGATTTGCGGCTCTTTCTCAACGGCAATTTGCAGTTTAGTTCGCGCGATGAATACCGCTACCATGAAGCACTGATTCACCCGGCCATGGCCAGTCTTAACCAGCCGCAAGACATTCTTGTATTAGGCGGAGGCGACGGTCTAGCCGTTCGCGAAATTCTCAAATATCCCTCAGTACGCTCAATCACCCTTGTTGATTTAGACAAAGCCATGACTGACTTATTTAAGAGCCAAGAAGTATTAACTCGCCTCAATCAAAATTCTTTGAACAACGAAAAAGTCAAAGTCATAATCGACGACGCCTTTGTCTGGCTGCGCACCACACCACAAAAGTTTGACTTTGCTGTCATTGACTTTCCCGATCCAAGCAACTATTCGCTAGGAAAACTTTATAGCGATACCTTTTATCGCGCTCTAAAAAAAGTCTTGAAGCCTGATGGCATGGTGGTGGTGCAGAGTACTTCCCCTTTTTACGCTAAGAATTCTTTCTGGTGTGTTGATAAAACTCTCGCCTCAGTCGGCTTTCACACCACTCCCTATCACGCCTATGTGCCGGCCTTTGGTGATTGGGGCTATGTTCTAGCTTCGTTGTCACCCTACAAGCCTGCTCAGCAACAAAATTATCCAGCTGGTCTTCGCTTCGTCAATAGTAATACAGTCGCGCAAATGCTTTGCTTTGCACCCGACATGCTACCAACGGTTACCTCTATCAATAAGCTCAATAATCAATCGCTCGTGCATCTATTTGAATCAGAGTGGAGTGAATATGTCGACGCCCATTAGTCGAGCAGCATTCCTCAAAACGCTAACTGCTCTTGGTCTTTCAGTCGTTGGCGCTAAATTTCTGGCTGACCATAAGCTTGGCTCGCAGTGGCTCAAGTCACTTTCTCAATGGCCCAATGCCAATGCCAAATTTCCGTGCCGCATACTTGGACCATCACAAAAGGTCGGCCACTTACTGCGCCAACCGCCGTCCAAAAATGATTTCAATGCCACTCAGCTCAAAGCCACTAAAAAAGTGCGTGTCACCATAATCGGTGCGGGTATGGCCGGTCTTTCAGCCGCCTGGTGGCTCAAGAAAAACAATTTAGACGACTTCGTTTTACTAGACTTAGAGCCAGTTGTAGGCGGCAATTCAGCTTCTGGCAAAAACCAAATAAGTGCCTATCCGTGGGGAGCACACTATGTGCCTATCGCTAATCGTGAATCGAAATATGTACGCCAACTGTTTGAAGAGCTGAAAATCATTCAAGGCTTTGATGACGCAGGTGAACCAATTTACGATGAACTCATGCTCTGTCATCAACCTCAAGATCGCCTCTTCAAAGATGGTGCTTTTCACGACGGCCTGATACCAAAAAGAGGTTTAAGCCAGAGTGAAAGTGCAGATATAGCTCGTTTCTTCGATAAGATGGTGCAGTACCGCCAAGCCAAAGGCAGTGGCGGCGAGGCAGCCTTTGCTATCCCGCTAGATTTAAGTGCTCGCGATCAGCAGTTCACAGACCTCGACAAAATCTCGATGGCTCAGTGGCTTACGGACAACAATTTCAAAAGCAAACCACTGTTGTGGTATGTAGATTATTGCTGCAAGGACGATTATGGCTCAACTGCCGAATTTGTCTCAGCCTGGGCCGGCATTCATTATTTCGCGGGACGAAGGGGAACGGCGGCCAACTCAGAACAGAACTCTGTGCTGACCTGGCCACAAGGAAATGGCTATCTGGTAGAAAAGCTCAAACAACCGTTGACGGCAAATATTCAAGTCAATGCTCTTGCCACCAGCGTCACAATGGCACAGGGCAATGCAAAACAATTGTTGACCACTTACCTCGACACCGAAAGCAACGAGCATCAAGCTATCGAATCAGACTTTGTCATTATGGCCGCCCCTCGATTTATAGCAAACAAGCTCATGGCTGACTTTGAGAAGCAGTCTGCACCGACTAATCCAACTACTTACGCACCGACTAATCCAGCTACTTACGCACCTACATATGCACCTTGGATGGTGGCTAATATAAGTTTGCGGCATTTGCCCGATGGTCAAGGCACTCTGCCCGCCTGGGACAATGTCAGCTATTACAGCCAATCTCTAGGTTACGTGGTAGCGAACCATCAAGAAATAACAACTCGGCACAAACCGACCGTGATCACCTATTACTTCCCCCTGTCAGAGCAAGAACCACTGGCCGCGCGAAAAGCATTATATGCAGCGAGCGCTGATCAATGGTCCAAGTCTATAGTTGATGACCTGGAAAAAATGCATCCGGGCATTGCCAACGAGATTATTTCAATAGACCTCTGGCCCTGGGGACACGGCATGGTTAGGCCCTCTATAGGCGTAATATGGGGAGAATCACGGAAGCAGATGAAAGTGCCAAAGGGCAATGTTTTCTTTGCCCATTCTGATATGTCAGGCATTTCAAATTTTGAAGAAGCTCAGTACCATGGAGTAGAGGCTGCCAAAATGGTTTTGGCGAAGACATGAGCGAGCAAGCACAGTCCAAACAGAAACAAGCCTGGCTCTCATCAGCGGGCTGGGACACAGTCTGGATAATCTCTCCAGCCTTTCTATCCAGTGCCGCTGTGATCTTAGCCCGCCCACATATTCCGGCCAGCCAAAATATTCCACTTTGGGTTTGGGTCTGCTTTGTTTTGCTGATAGACGTCGCCCACGTCTACGCTACGCTTTTCCGCACCTATTTATCGCCAAAGGCTTTAGAAAAGAATAAAACTACTCTATTGGCGTTGCCGCTCATTGCCTGGATTGGTGGCAGTTTACTCTATTCACTAGACGGTATTTATTTTTGGCGAGCCCTTGCCTATTTGGCAGTCTTTCATTTTATCCGTCAACAATTCGGTTTTGTCGTGCTCTACTCTCGTCACGATCCAGAACCAATGAAGAAATTCAAATGGCTAGATAGTTTGGCAATTTATATGGCCACTCTTTACCCAATACTTTTCTGGCACACCAACATGCCGCGCAATTACAGCTGGTTTGTGGCCGGTGACTTTTTCGAGAACCTGCCAGACATACTTACAAAAATCGCCTTTCTATTCTACGTATTAGTCATGGCCGGATACTTATTGAAAGAGCTGGTGATACTCAAAAAAACAGTTTTTTTCAATATTCCAAGAAATCTTCTCATTGCTGGTACGGCCTTGAGCTGGTGGACTGGCATCATCACCTTCAATTCAGATATGGCCTTCACCATCACTAACGTGGTCAGCCACGGCATTCCTTATATGGCTCTGGTATGGCTTTATCATCATGAACCGGCAGCAAACCAAGCGAAAGCGAGCGAACCGAAGAAAAGCGGACAACCAATTCTCCATGCCATATTGAGTAATGTCGCCATTTTCTTCGCCTTCTTAGCTTTACTGGCCTACTTAGAAGAAGGGCTCTGGGACGGCCTGATCTGGCGAGAACACCTTGGTATTTTCGCTCTATTTTCAGCATTGCCGACTATCAATGACACAGTAATACTGGCGCTATTGGTGCCATTCCTAGCACTGCCGCAGTCTACTCATTATTTACTTGACGGCTTTATTTGGCGCGTCAAAGAGAAAAACAATATTTGGTCAGCCTAGTTTTGCTTACCTACAGACTAGTTTTGCTTAGCTACAGACTAGTCTTGCTAAGTTACAGACTAGTTTAGTTAGGTTTAAAATTGCCGCGAAGATTTTGACCGATGCGGAAACCTTGAATAAGGTTATGGCGAGTCAATTGGAAAATTTCATGCAACGCCGCAGCATCGGTAATGCCATGCTTGTCAGAGATTGCGTTGACCTGCTCCATTGCTATAGCGGAGAAATATACATCAACGTCGTCATGAACATGACCACGACCTTGATTGGGAAGTTTGAGAATTGCTTTACCAAAATCGTTGGTGACAGCGTCTGCAATTTGAGCGGTAAGAAGATCAGCGTAGAAAGAGTCGGCCTTAACTGCCATATCTGAGCCCCCGTGATTCCTAAGAATCTAAGTTTACGCACTACGACCAATAAGTAAACTAAAAACCTACACAGACAATACTTTTTAGTCTAATTCAAGAGATCTAGTTGTTTGCGAACTTCTTGAATGTCTTGCCACATCAACCATTTCGGTGAGCCGATTTCTTTGGAATCATTGCGCAACAAATAAGTAGGGTGAAAGACAGGCATAACTTTAGCACCGAACTGACAATCAAACCATGTGCCACGAATGCGGCTTATAGGATCCTTAACATCCAAAATAGCCTCTACGGCTGTTGCTCCCGCCACTAAGATCAAAGCCGGGCGAACTAGCTCTAGCTGTGCTTCTAGGTACTTGCGACAAGCTTGAATTTCCGTTTTTGCAGGGGGGCGATTGTTGGGTGGACGACACTTTACGACATTGCAAAGGTATATCTCTTTTTCGCGATCGATACGACCAGCTTCAAGAATTTTGTCGAACAATTTTCCTGCGCGGCCAACGAAGGGAACCCCGGCCTCGTCCTCATTTCGCCCTGGTGCCTCGGCGATAATCATGAGCTTAGCCTTAGCGTTTCCAGCAGAAAAGACAACGTTCGAACGGCTTTGACAAAGCTGGCAGTCTCGACAAGCTCGAGCTGAAGACTCAACGGCTTCAAGGCTTTGCCAGATTGGTGGCGGAGCCAGGTGGAGCTGTTCAGACATACGCTGCCTCTAAAAACTTATTAAGCAAACGAGCCCGAAGTTGCGACATCAACAGCAACATTCTGTATCTTTATGCTTTCCATGCTTTCGTTGCTTTTGATGCTTTGTTGCGGCGTAACGCTTTCATTGCCAGCGGCCTGCTCTAGTACGGATACTGCAAGCTCTTGTACTTTTCCTAGTGGTTGCCCTAAGCAGCGCGCTGCGGCAACGGCAAAATCGGTACCGATACCGGTAGTGAAAAAGCGAAATGCATCTGATTGATAGCAATTAGCTTGAGGCTCTGCAGCACCCGGGGCTTCATTCTGCTGTGGTATCAAATTCGGTGCGGCAAGGCCTAGCAACTGAAAGGCTAATGCATGAGCTGGATCAATTAGTTTAAGACCATTAGGAAACAGTGCTTTGAGCTGTCCTTGCACTAAATTCTCGATACGATCAGCGACAAAGGGAAAATGAGTGCAACCAAGAATCAGCGCATCTACTCCGGCTAATGCTTGTAAATACTCAGTCAAAGCGAGCGAAAGAGCAGACTCACACTCACTTTCTCCTAACCGGCCGCTTTCTATCAGTGGCACTAGTTTGGGACATCCTAACTCCACCACCGAACCCTGGTAACCGCGAGCGGTCAGGGCCTTGGAAAAAGCTTTGCTGTTGGCTGTATTAATAGTCGACATCACACCAACTGATTTGGGTGGATTAGCCACAATCCAATCGGCCGTCGGTTCGATCAAATCGTAGAGCTTCACTGCCGGCGCGCGGGAGGCTGCTGCCACCGCTGAATCTTTGGCTACAGCGGCGCTGGTATTACATGCCATAACGATGGCATCAAGCTGAAACGAAGTTAGCCAACTGACAATTTCGTCTACAAATGTGGCAATCTCGGCTTTCGCTCTGTTGCCGTAGGGGCAGCGAGCAGCGTCACCGAGATAGACAAATTCTAGGCCTTCGCCCTTGGTGACAGTAACCAAATGTCGCAAAACAGATAGACCACCGACGCCCGAATCGAACAAGCCGATTCGCTTGGTAGTGCGCATGTATAAACGATCTTCAGTTACTTTCTTAGTCAATTTTGCTATCAACTTCTTTGTCAGTAATATTGGACTTGCTATTTGGTAGGTTTCCAGCTTCCGGCCGCTAATTTCGACGGTTGTTGTGAGTCTGTAGAAGAGCTTACTGAACCAGCGGAATTATTAGCAAAGCCATTGCGAGATTTTACATCTTGTAGGTAGAGCATAACACCCCGAGCCAGCGCGCTAGCAACCTTTTGCTGGTAATCAGAGGAGATTAACCTGTCTCTCTCCTGCTTATTTGTAATGTAGCCCACTTCTGCCAAGATTGCCGGAACGGGAGTGTGGTTAATGACATAGAAGCGAGCCTTCCTCACCGACCGGTCAGGTGCCCCGAGACCAGACACCAGTGAGGCATGCACGCGGTCTGCTAGAGGTCTACTTTGATCTGTCTGAAAATAGGTTTCTATGCCATATATGTTCGAGGTACTTTCAAGCGAATTAATATGTACCGATAGAAACAAATTGGGAGTTACGGCATTCGTTATTCGCACTCTCTCTTCAAGTGAGATAAATGTATCGTCGCCGCGGGTCAGAACAATACGTGCGCCCTTCCCTTCCAAAACTTTTTTCAGCTTGGCGATAATTTGCAGAGTCACTTCTTTCTCTTGCACATCTCCGCGCACAGCTCCTGGGTCACTGCCGCCATGGCCTGCATCAAGTACGATAACCGTCTCGCTCGGGGCTCGTGGCACCAAGATAGGACCCGTGCCACCAGCAATAGAGCCAACGAGATTGCCGTTGCGCGCAATACCAGCATTGCCGGTCAAACCTTTCGCCAGAGTTACTGTCATGTAACTAGAACCAGAATTGAAAGTTTCATCCACCGAAACAGTGTCATCAGTTAGCTGCAAGACCAGTCGGCCAGCGCCTTCGGCTTCGCCAGGCAAACCAACGCGCATGGAAGACACTAGAGGTGACGTGGACACGTCAGGCAAAGTCGAATTCGCCAACTCGCGATAATCGGGCATATCGACAACATAGCGCTCAGGATTATGTAAGCGGAATGACTTGAAATTGAGCTGTTGGCCGTCGGGGCGCTCAACCCTAAAAATTTCCAGCTTAGCTCCAGAGCCCTGCGGATCGGCCGTTTCTAAAGTAATAAGCGGTGGCGGACCTAAAACTTCAGGCTTATCTAATTCACCCGAATCACTAGAGGCACCAGATGTGATGCCAGGTCTTTGATTGTCGTTGCGAATAGTTGGGAAGGCTCGGTCAATGCTCTCGCTATCAGAGATGGCATTGGAATTTTGGCTGCTAGAGGTAGAATTCTGATTATTTGAGACTGAACTTGAGTTGCTGGAACTTGAGTTTGGATTACCGGAAACTGAACTTGAATTGCTGGAAGTTGAAAAAGCTGGTGCTGCAACAGGGATTCGAGCGGCTCTAGCAGCCGCAGGTGAAGATTGAGCAATGGCAGGAGCAACCGGTGCATTTATAGAAGCTGCGGATTGCCTAGAGGTTGACGCCTCTGTTTTTGCAGCTTCTTTTGCAGACTCTTTTTTAGATTCTTGAGCTACTTCTGGTGCTTCACTAAAGTATTCTTTGGTCTTTGAACGCAAACGGGCTAGCCACCCACCTTTTGGCGCCTTTTCTTTCGCTGCTTCGGCAATTAGACCCGCATCTGAGCCTGAGTTAGAAGTGTTACCACCGTCACTATATGCCGCCTTTTTAGAGCGACCTGTGCCAGCCAAAGGAGGCATTTGCCCGGACGAACTTAGACGCGACGAAGGCGCTTTGCTAGGAAATTCGGCATTAGTCTTGTTTGCGGTATTAGTCTTGTTTGCGGCATTAGTGTTGTTTGCGCCAATAAGACTTGAGCCAGAACTAGTAGCGGTGGAACTAATGCTCTTCCACGATAGCTTCAAGACTCCAGGGGCGGCGCCGATTGCAACTTTCTTAAGCACAGCTGGATCGCGAGCAACGAAGGAGACTCTCAAAACACTTGGGCTGGCTTGAAATTGGCCGATACGAATCTCTTTGATACCGGCGAAGGCCGCATTGCTTAGAGCCTTTTCAGGTGAATTCAGTCTAATAATCTTAGTCGGATAATTCCAGGTTAACCCTTCAAAATCGGCGGTCAAAACTGTATCGCCATTGCTGCCAGGCAAATACCTGAACTGTGGCCGTCCAGCCACCACCGCTGTTTCGGTTTTGAGGGTGACTTCGCCACCAGCCGCTGTCAGCATGCCTTCGGATGCCTGAGTAACTCGAACACCAGGTCCGCGATCGGCATAGTTCTGGCCCCACACGCTGCAAGGAAGAGCGAAGCTGAGGGCAATCATCGACGCTACTAGAGCTGGAGCTGATGCAAAAATTGATGTGTAAGAAGGCCTAGGACTCATTGATTCCTTGATTTTGGACGGTTTCGCAGACTAGTTCGATTCTCCATTCTCAAGAGCTAAGCTATGAAGGCCATGAAGCAGGATCTCGGGAGGTTTGGCAGTTATAAAGAGATCCAAGGAAAATTCTAACACAGAGGTAATCGACCTATTTACAGCCCATCTATATCTAGTTGGCAACCAAGGTAATTGTTCAGTAAATTAAATAGTATTTGGGGTAGGACTATCCCCTTCCTGCTACTCTAAGCAGTCGTGGAGAACGGGAATATTTCTGCCCCAGGCGATTATTGCCGACAAATCTATCGCATCTTCATCGAACAAGATGGGTGCGCGATTGCGAATGAACTTTCGTTTAGTAGCAAAACATTGGAATGAAAAGTCACTGAAGTTGTCCTGATCTGACTGACATTCAAACAGCGTAACTAGGGAGTAAAAAATGGGTGATCTGCCTCTACAAGTTGCCGTCGGATGCGGCCTACTTGCAGTTCTTTATGGTGCTTGGGCTGGTAAAAGCGTGCTCGATATGAGCCCTGGAAATGAGCGTATGCAAGCGATTGCAGCGGCCATTCAGGAAGGCGCTGGAGCCTATATGAACAAACAGTACACCGCCATCGCCGGCGTTGGAGCTATTCTTTTCTTCGTGATTGGATTTGGTTTAGGTTGGAAATCAGCTGCAGGCTTCTTAGTTGGAGCAGTACTGTCTTCCATCTCAGGATTTGTCGGCATGTATGTATCTGTACGCGCCAACGTTCGCACTGCAGAAGCTGCTAGAAATGGCCTAGAAACGGCACTAGCTGTCGCTTTCAAAGGCGGCTCAGTGACAGGTCTACTGGTTGTCGGCTTAGGCTTACTCGGCGTATCGCTCTTCTACGGAGCAACTCACGACGTAAACGCATTAGTCGGCCTCGGTTTCGGAGCTTCTCTAATTTCAGTATTCGCAAGACTTGGTGGCGGTATTTACACCAAAGCTGCTGACGTAGGCGCTGACCTTGTCGGTAAAGTGGAAGCCGGTATTCCGGAAGACGACCCAAGAAACCCAGCAGTTATTGCCGATAACGTTGGCGACAACGTCGGAGACTGCGCCGGTATGGCAGCTGACTTGTTCGAAACTTACGCTGTAACCGCTGTAGCAACAATGCTACTTGCCCATGAACTTTTCAAAGAACAAATCGTGGCCGGAACTGCTCCTTACGTAATCGAGTATCCACTCGTTTTAGGCGCCGTTTCGATCGTTACTTCAATCCTTGGCTGTATGTGCGTTAAGCTCGGCAAGAGCACCAACATCATGGGCGCTCTCTACAAAGGCTTAATCGTCGCCGGTGCTCTCGCTGGTGTGGCCTTCTACTTCGTCACCGATAAGATGATGCAAGGCTTGTCGATTGGCGGAGTTGCAATTCCAGCAATCAATTTCTTCTTTGCTTCAATGGTTGGTCTTGTGGTAACCGGATTGCTCGTATACATAACCGAGTACTACACATCAACTTCTTACGGTCCAGTTAAGTACATCGCTAAGGCGTCAGAAACTGGTCACGCCACCAACATCATTGCTGGTTTGGCAGTTTCGATGAAGTCTACAGCTTGGCCAGTGCTATCTATTGTTGTCGGTATCCTCGTTGCCTTTGCCCTCGCCGGTGTATACGGTGTAGCTCTGGCAGCCATGGCCATGCTTTCAATGGCTGGAATTATCGTCGCTATCGACTCTTACGGCCCGATCACAGATAACGCTGGTGGTATTGCTGAAATGGCAGAAATGCCTAAAGAAGTACGCGAAGTGACAGATCCGCTAGACGCCGTGGGTAACACCACGAAAGCCGTCACAAAAGGCTATGCCATCGGCTCAGCCGGCCTAGCTGCCATCGTTCTGTTTAGTTCATACACTCAAGAACTGAACATGAAGATCCTAGAAAAAGGTGGAACTGCAATCACCTTTGACTTGTCCAGCCCATATGTTCTTGCTGGCCTATTCATCGGTGGCTTAATTCCCTTCCTCTTCGCCGCCCTGGCCATGGAAGCTGTTGGAGCTGCCGGTGGTCTGGTAGTTGAAGAAGTAAGACGCCAATTCCGCGAAATTCCAGGCATCATGGAAGGAACTGCTAAACCAGATTATGCAAAATGCGTAAGTATCGTAACTGGTGCAGCTATTCAAAAAATGATTGTTCCTGCACTTCTTCCGGTTCTAACACCAGTTGTAATTGCCCTGATTGGCGCCTTCTACTTGAACGCCGCACTTCCAGGTCAATACGCAGCAGCCAAGATTCTTGGCGGTATTTTGGTGGGCTCCATCGTAACTGGATTGTTCGTGGCAGTATCCATGACCTCTGGTGGTGGCGCTTGGGACAATGCTAAGAAGTACATTGAAGAAGGAAACCACGGCGGCAAAGGTTCAGATGCTCACAAAGCTGCTGTAACCGGCGACACTGTTGGTGACCCATACAAAGACACTGCCGGTCCTGCAATTAACCCGATGATCAAAATCTTGAACATCGTGGCATTGCTTCTAGTGAGCCTTCTCGTTCAATAGAACTCTTAGGCCACTAAACGGTGGAAGATAAGTCAAAGCGGCCGGAAACCTCTAAGGTAATCGGCCGCTTTTCTTTTTTATAGAAGCAAGTAAGCGTCTATTTACTAGATACTATTTAATAGACGCTATTCTTATAGATGCTCTTTCCTAAATGCTATGACTAAGTGCTATGACTAAATGCTATGACTAAATGCCAAAGTGCCCAACAAACTAGAAGTGAGACCCAAATGCAAATTCGCCTCTATAGCCGTCAAGACGACAAAGAATTTCGCAAGCTAATGCAAGAAATCTACTCGACACAGGGGCAGGAGCTAGATCTAGACGGTAAAGATAACGACTTACGCAACGTCGAAGGCAGCTACTTTGGCAATGACGGTCTTTTTCTTGTAGCAGAAGACGACGGAGTCATAAAAGGATTTTGCGGTGCTCGTATTGAACCAGGCACAAAAGTAGCATCTGGCGCGCACAGCAGTAACGAGGCTGCCAGCAACGAGCGCGATACAATGACCATCAAACGTCTATACATCAGCGACGATGCGATTGAGCGCCAGACGCTGATGGACAATCTCCTAAGCGTAGTAAAAAACCACGCCTACCAACTCGACTTCGAAACAATTTTACTGCCAGACGCACTGGATCTCGCCAAGCAGTGAGCTGCCTGTTAAATTGCTACTGACACTATCAGCGGTGACTCATAGTCAAACAAATTTCTATCCGGTGTAAGTGTTGCATCAACAGAAACTAGCATCAGCATACCTTCTCTCCATATATCTCGGTCGAAGCAACACCAAAATGCGCCAAGATATAACTGCAGATACTTTCGACTAACACCCTGCCTTATCGCTTTAATATTATCAATCGCTGCTTCTGCAAACGCCAAAGCTTGTGGAGAAAAATCAGTGCTGCTGCTGCTGCCTTTGACTTTGGCTGCATTCGATCGAACAAATGAATTTCCAGGTCCAGAAACAATGTGACCTAAGAGTTCCAGCATAGTCAGTGCCGCCCCTACTGGTCCAGCGGTACTATCTAGACTCTCGCAAATTGTGTCAACAGAAATCGGCGCGGCCGATATCTGCGCGAGAACAGCTCTGTCCAAATCTCCAAGGTCATCAGATATATCATTGCTCTCAGTTTCAGTGAATGGCTGCGAAAACTGATTCGATGAGCCGGGCTCCACATCAGCAACTGTAACCTCCTCTGGCACCGACGCAGCATGTTCATAGGCACCGGTAATGCGACTACGCTTAATCATAATCTCGCCAAAAATGGGACAAATAAGCCCCTCAGATGCTTCGTCAAAAGAGGTTTGACGAAAAGATTCTATGAATAATCCAATCGTGTTGATAATGCAAAGCCCGGTTGATGTAGCAATTCCAAAAATCTGATTGAGCTTTGTTGAAGTTACTACAGCACCATGATCCATTAACCAAACAGCTCCCAATCGTGCTCTAACCTGCGTGACACGCTCGTATAGCGTGCCTACAGTGAAATGGCTGTGCCTCCTGCATTCAGCACATTTCACTCTCCTTTCATACGCAGCCCGAGTAGCTTTCTCAAACACATGGCCGCACCGACAAACTAGTTTTCTCTGTTCAATTTGAGTTTGCAAAATTAGATCAATTGCAGCTTCTTCTGAAGGTACCAAAGCAAAAAACTCAGGTAAGCAACTGGCAATCAAAAGATCATTAACGCTACTCACATCGCTTCTTTCCAATACCATATCTCAGTCCTCGCATCTTTATTTAAAATACGAAGGCCGATGGAAAAAAGTTCAAATATTTAGTTCAATTTGTTGAAGAAAAATCGGGCCAGTTTAAACCGAAATGGAAACTCGTTCGATATCGAACGAGTTTCCATTTCAGAACAACACAATCGGATATTTTTCGCCAGAATCAAGCTATAGCCTGCCTCTAGAAGACCGCTACGGCTCGATACCAACTCTAATTTGGGGGAGGTTCTTCCCTAAATTGTTTAAGGTCTGATAGGTTAAAGCAGCAACATCTGCGCGGGTAGCATTTACGTTAGGCTTAATTTGACTCGGATCTGGATAGCTAACTAGGATATGAGCCTTAGCCGCCTTAGCTACCGATGGTGCGGCCCAAGCTGGAACAGAAGCACCATCGCCATAAGAGTTGAGAATGGATGTATCAGCTGCACCTTGAGCTGGAAGAGCCTTAGCCAAAATCACCAAAGCCTGCGCTCTTGTAATTTTGTCTTCTGGTTTAAAGGTACCATCAGGGAATCCCGTCACCAAACCTGCTTGGCTTACGGCAGCTATGGCTTTATTTGCCCAGTATGAGGCTGAAACATCAGCGAAGCTAGCGGGTCCGGAAGCAGCAGGAAGGTTGAGTGCCTTAACTGCAATTGCAGCGAACTGAGCGCGTGTTATGCCGTCGTCTGGCTTAAAGGAACCATCGGGGAAACCACCTATGATACCGCGTTGCGTCAGCTGGCCCACGTACGATTCGGCCCAATGGCCTTTCGTGTCAAATGGCACACTAGACGATGATATAGGAGGCGCCGCAGGAGTGGCTGCGATTAATCTAAATATGTCAGACTCAAGTGCATCGAGATCGCGATTCACTTTCATCGCTTCCCAGTCGTTCAATACACCGTCAGAATTGCGAAAAGATCTCTCTACAGCGTTAATCCTTGATGACTCTTTTCGCAAATCACTTAATTGATTGGCATTTAGGGCACCAGAAGCCTCAGCCTCATTTAGTTTTGTAGTGATGGCACGCTGCTTACCATCTATGTTCGGCAAGGGAGCAAGACTTTTCTCAAGCCGTGTTGATACATCGTCATACTCTCTTACCATCGCTACGACTTGTTGGTCGGTAAATTGATTATTACCGCTACGCATTGCTGATTCTAGTCGATTGACGCGAGCTAGATCGCGTCTAAAATCATCTGCTTGATCTGCATTCAAACGCCCTGAAGCCAATCCATCTTCGATTTGCTTAGCTAATTGATTGCGCTTAACACTAAGGTCAGGTAAGGCTCTTAGAGACTGCTGCAATCTTCCGCTTATCTGTTCGAGATCATTTGCTAA